>Ga0209445_1000876_pt1 | contig 16717 bp, 13 predicted proteins | sample MarorgKNORR_S2LV_4_FD_188223 | JGI IMG/M metagenome (GOLD analysis project Ga0209445, IMG submission 188223) | Marine microbial communities from the Southern Atlantic Ocean, analyzing organic carbon cycling - NADW_A/KNORR_S2/LV (SPAdes) (version 2) | ecosystem: Environmental > Aquatic > Marine >...
CGTGCAGGAGCAATTGCCATATCTGAACTCTGTTGTGTTGGTAAATCTGTAATATTAGTCCCATCCCCAAATGTTTCCGAGAATCATCAGTATAAAAATGCACAATCCTTAGTTAATAAGAATGCTGCATTGCTTGTAGAGGACAGTCAGGCAAGTTGTAAACTTGTAGATAGTCTTTTGGACCTATTGGAGAATAAGGCTTTACAGAAAGAGTTAAGTAGTAATATTCAAAAAATTGCTGTTAAAGATGCAGCAATACAAATAGCAGATATTGCCATTGGGCTGATAAAAAAATGAAATTAGATTTATATAAACATATTTATTTTGTTGGGATTGGCGGTATTGGAATGAGCGGAATTGCTGAGCTTTTGCACAATCAAGATTTCAAGATTACTGGTTCAGATTTATCTGAATCACCAAATATTAATAGGCTTAAAAAATTGGATATCACTATATCAATTGGTCATGATAAGAAAAATATATCAACAGCTGAAATTGTAGTCTATTCCGATGCTATTCCTAAAAATAATGTTGAATTGGTTGAAGCAAATAATAGAAATATTCAATGTTATTCTAGGGCACAAATGATATCGCAGCTTGCGAAATTAAAAAGCTCTACAGTGGGGATTTCTGGAACCCATGGTAAAACTACTACAACCTCTATGATTGGTTCAATATTAAAGGATTCTAATTTAGATCCTACCATTATTGTGGGAGGTGTAGTTAAATCTATAAATACTAATTCTGTTCTAGGCGCTGGTGATACTTTCGTAGTAGAGGCTGATGAGTTTAATAGAAGTTTCTTAGAACTTTCTCCAACTATAGCGGTAATTAATAATATTGATTTGGAACATGTTGATTGTTATAAAGATTTAGACGATTTAAAAAATGCTTTTCTTCAATTTGCTAATTCAGTGCCTTTTTATGGAATGGTTAGTATTTGTAAAGATTCTGATAATGCTGCATCTATTATACCATTCATTAACAAGCCGATAGTTACTTATGGCATAGAGTCTGATGATGTTGATTTCAAAGCCATAAACATTATTCATAATGATGGAAAAGTTGCATTTGATGTAGTTCATAAAGATAAAAACTATACATTTTCAATGATCGTTCCAGGTACATACAATATTTTAAATGCTTTAGCAGCCATATCAGTATGTAAAACGATGGGCTTATCAATAGAAAATATTAGCCAAAGCTTAAAAATGTTCTCAGGCGTAAAAAGAAGATTTGATATTAAAGTGCATAACAAAAACTTAACTATTATTGATGATTATGCTCATCATCCGGTAGAAGTATTAAGTGTGATTAAAGCAGTTAAGAGTAATTGGAATAGAAGATTGCTTGTTGTTTTTCAACCACATCTTTTTTCTAGAACTAAGGCATTTTATAAAGATTTTGCAGAGTCTCTCTTCGATGCTGATTTGATTTTTATTACTGAGATTTTTGCTTCAAGAGAAAAATTAGATTCTTCCATTAGCTCTGAAAAAATTAGTGAACATCTTAAAGAATTAAAGCATAAAAATGTATTTGATATTACTACAGACTCTTTACTTCAAGATATACAAAGCAAGTATAATGAAGGCGACATTATTTTGACTATTGGGGCAGGTAATATTTGGAGATATGCAGATAAATTAACTGAGAATATGCAATGATTGAATCTTTAAAACAGAAGATTATAGGTGTGACCAATGCAACTGTTTCTGTTAATGAAATAATGCAGAAGCATACCACATATGGAATTGGAGGTCCAGCTGAATTATTTGTTTTGCCATCAAACAAGCAGGATTTAATCGATATTGTTAGATTGAGTAAAGAACATAAACAGACAGTAACTATTATAGGTTCAGGATCAAATTTATTGATAAGTGATCATGGTATTAAAGGTGTTGTTATATCGATTAAACACTGTTTAAGAACAATTAATATTGATGTAGATAAGATTTACGTAGAGTGTGGAATTATGTTGGGTAAAATGGTAAAAGAATCTATGAAACATGATTTAAAAGGCTTAGAAAATCTTATTGGAGTGCCAGGAACACTTGGCGGTGCATTGATGATGAATGCGGGTGCTTGGGGTGGAGAGATTTCAGAAAATTTAGAAACTGTAGAGTTATTAAATGAGAGAAATGAAATTCAAGTACTTTCTAAGGCAGACATTGATTTTTCTTATAGATCATCTTCTTTCAGTAAAGATATTATTTTATTGTCAGCAACATTTAAGCTTAAAAAATCACCAAAAGAAATCATTCAGGATAATTTTGATTTAGCAAAATTAGGAAGAAAGAATACGCAACCATTGAACTATCGTTCTGCAGGTAGTGTATTTAAAAATCCTTCTACTAAACATTCTGCTGGAATGTTAATAGACCAGTCAGGATTAAAAGGATTTTCAATAGGAGGTGCTAAGATTTCCAATAAGCATGCCAATTTTTTTGTGAATAATGGAAATGCAAAAGCTGATGATATGCTATCTCTTATCAAGAAAGCAAAGAATACTGTAAAAGAAAAATTTAATATTGAACTAAATCTAGAAGTGAAACTATTAGGCTTTAATGCTGAGGAGATTAATGAATTATGAAGAATAATTTTATAAAGATTTTTGATTCTATTAGTCAGCCATTATTATGTCTATTACTTATAGCAATTTCCCTTTTTGGATCTGTTAAATGGGCCCAATTCAATGCAATTTTTATTGTAGAAGACGTAAAAATTGAAGGTGTAAACTATTTTGATGATACTATGTTGATAGAGTATAAGACAAGTATAAGAAATCAGAATATTTTCTTTTCGAACTTAAAAGATTATAAGAATGATATAAAATCATTGGACCATATAAAGGATTGCAAGGTGTCAAGAGTATTTCCTAAGACAATTAAGATAGAAATCTATGAAAGAGAGCCATTAGCTATGATTAGTTCTAATGATTTAATTATTCTTGACTCAGAGGGAGTATGTTTACCTGTCGAATATTGCGAAATCTCGCTACCTATATTATCAAATTTTAAGAATAATCAAGAACTGTATGAAAAAGGTAAAAAAACTAAATCATCTAATGTTCTAAAATCTATTGATGTCATTAAATATTCAAAAGATAACTTTGATTCATTATATGACAATATATCAGAATTTGTTTTTAATGAAGATAGTGAGTATGAGATTATTTTAAAGAATGGAAGAACAAAAATTTTGTTGGGGAGTGATAATATTTTTGCAAAAATAGATTATTTAAACGCTTTTGCAAATGTTTTGCCAGAGACAAAAAAATTAGAGAGTTATAGATATATAGATTTAAGGTATAAAAGGCAGATAGTGGTGAATGAAATATAATGAAGAATAGAATACAAGTAGCTTTTGACTTAGGATCTTTTAGTATTAAAGGAGCTGTCGGAAGAATAATAAATGAAAATCAAATAGAAATTTTATCTATTCGATCTATAAGAACAGATAGTATAGATAATGGAGATATTGTAGATAAAGAAGCATTGCTTCGCAGTTTAGAATATTTAATTGAGAAAATGGAAAAAGATGCTAAAATCAGTATCGATGACGATGCATGGGTTTCAGTATCTGGAAAAAATATCAAGTCTATTAATTCATCAACTCGAATTAGATCAAATGATAATTCTGAATTTGAAGTTGATGAGACCACAAAACAAAAGTTATTAACTCAATGTGCTGATATTCAAGTTTCTTCAGATAGATATGTACTACATAATCTTAAAAGAGGATTTTTTATAGATGGTTCATCTCTTATACGTAATCCCTTAGGTATGATTGGGAAATCTATTGATGCAAAGTCGCATGTAATTCATATCACAAATTTTAATTTATTACAGATAGACCATTGCTTTAGAAATGATTTAAGCATTGATGTTAATCCGGTATTTGATGGTTTAGCAGCAGCATCAGCTAACCTTAGTAAGGACGATCAAAATTTAGGAGTGATATTCATAGATGTAGGTGCAGATAAGACAAACATGTTAATATATAAGGATAATTATCTGACTCATTCTAAAGTTATTCCACTAGGCTCCAAGTCTGTTACAAAAGATATAGCTGCATATCTTCAAACATCTATAAAACAAGCAGAAATAATTAAACATGAACATGTTTCCGCGTTATCGGATTTTGCAGATTCTGAATCTAATTTCGAACTATCTATAGAAAATGATGATTTAACGAAGAGTATCAACAAGAAAGAAATATCTAAGATTGCCGAATTAAGATATGAAGATATTATAGATCAAATAAAATCTGAACTAAAATTATTACGCATAGATATGTCTGATATCAGATCAGGTATTAAGATTACGGGCGGTGGATCTAATGTCAGAAATTTAGATTTGTTATTTAAAAAACATTTTGAGAGAACAAAGTGTGAATATTTATCAATAAGCAATACTGTCTTTAAAGAAAATCTAGAAGACAGAAGAGAACTTTCTACTCTCATTGGTCTTTTGTCATGGCCAATATTTAATGTCGAAGATAGCAGTCCAACTGTTGGAGTTAAAAATTTTAAATCAATTACAAAGAGCATTTCCAGTATATGGAAAGGGTTTTTTGAGTAAAAGAATATAAAAAGGAGATTAATATGTTATTTGAATTTGACGAGTTAGCAAGCCAGAGAGCAAGAATCAAGGTCTTGGGAGTTGGAGGTGCTGGAGGTAATGCAATAAATAGAATGATTACTTCTGGTATGGATGGAGTAGAATTTATTGCTATCAATACGGATGCTCAAGATTTAGGAAGTAATCCAGCAGAAACTAAGCTTCAGATTGGGAAAGATTTAACCAAAGGATTGGGAGCGGGAGCAAAGCCAGAGATTGGGCGTAAAGCAATTATGCATGATACAGATGCATTAAAATCATTAGTGGCTGGATCTGACTTGGTGTTTGTTACAGCTGGAATGGGTGGCGGTACAGGTACTGGCGCAGCTCCAGTGGTAGCTAAAGTTTGTAAGGATTTAGGTATATTGACAGTTTGTATTGTTACTTTGCCATTTGAATTTGAAGGATCAAAGAAAATGAAGTCAGCTCTTGATGGTGTAAAGTTGATGCGAAATTTCTGTGATACTTTAATAGTCGTACCAAATGAAAAATTAATATCAGTAGTTGATAATGCTACAACATTTGAAGATGGATTTAAAGCATCTGATGCTATTTTGCTACAAGCAGCTAGAAGTATATCAGACTTAATCAATAAAAAAGGAAATGTAAATATTGATTTTGCTGATGTTAAGTCAACTATGAGCGGTATGGGAGATGCAGTCATAGGAGCAGGAACTGCGCGAGGAGAAGAAAGAGCTGTTCTGGCTGCTCAACAAGCTATTTGTAGCCCTTTATTAGATTCTCACTCTATAAGTGGAGCTCAATCAGTCTTAGTTAATATAACCGGAAATAAACAAATGACTTTAATGGAAGTGAATGCTGCTATGAAACTGATTCATGAAGAGGCTGGTAAAAACGTAGATGTAATTTTTGGAGCTCGTGTTGATGAAAATATGGAAGATGAACTTCAAGTAACTGTTATAGCAACTGGATTTAATCGTCAACCTATTGAACAAAAAGAAATGTTAAAAGAAAGAATGCAAAGTAGTTATGATAGACAAAGTGAAGATCTTATGGATACTCCGAATACAACATCATACCAAAAAAACAATCCGGGATCAAGTTTTCAAATGGATGACCATCAAGAAAATAGCGACAATACAGAAGACGGACCTACTTTAGTATTTGATGATTTCGATCAAAGTTCTGACTTAAATGTCCCTGCTTATATAAGAAAACAAAAATAATTTGGTTGGCTACCAATAAACGAGATGGCTCCCAACTAATTTTTAGTTTGGGAGCCTCTTAAACTCTTTGCTATATTTGTTTTCATCTATAAATTCTACCCTATGAATAAATTTTGGGAAGATTTAAAAATCAATGTTTCTGAATGGAGTGTAGTTGCTTCAGAGAAAGCAGAAGAGTTTACACATAACAGTAAATTACGTCTAGATATTATACAACTAGAAAGAAAACTATCTGGTTTATATGTTAAGTTAGGATTGTATGTATTTGTTAAAACGCAGGAAAAAAATGTACTTAACTTCGTTGGAGATAAGCGCTATCTTGGTTTAATTGAAAATATTGTAAAAGTAAAAAAGAGAATTGCAGATAAAAAAGAGTCTATCTATCATGAAAGTAAAGAAGAAGATAAAGAGAGTAAGTAGGCTATGATAAAGAAAAAATTCTTTTCATTTCAATATTTATCTTCTGATAGATTGCATCAGATTAATTTCTCAGTATTAAATGTTTTTGCTAGTTTTGCATTAATTCTAATCATTTTTATTGGTGCTAATTATTCTCTATCTGTAGGATTTTCTAATCAGTACTATCAAGATAAATTGAAAGAAACAGATGAAAAATATGCAGATGTATCTCAAGAACTTTTAACTAAGATAGCCCACCTTGAACAAGAATTATTATTAATAGCAGAAAGAGATAAAGAGCTTAGAACTTATGCTGCAATTCCACCTATTAGCGAAGATATTAAGATTCAAGGTACGGGAGGTTCTGTAGAAGAGACTTCTATTGAAGATAAAAATGCTACTAGTATTTTGTTTCAGCTTAAGGATAAGATTGATTCTTTGTCATATACTGTCAATCTTGAAAAAGATAGTTATAGCACTATTTTCAATAAAATTAAATCTAATGAAAAAATGTATTCACATATTCCATCTATTAGTCCTGTAGAGGCCTACTTGGGATCGGGATATGGTTATAGAACAGACCCAATAGATGGAAAGAGAAGAATGCATCGTGGATTAGATTTTGCTGTTAATTTAAATACTGATGTTGTGGCAACGGGAGATGGCGTTGTTAAAAAGGCTCAGTATGATTCTGGTTGGGGAAGATATGTTAAGATTGATCATGGCTATGGCTATGAAACAATCTATGCGCATTTATATAAGATAAATGTAAAGAAGGGTCAAAAAATTCAAAGAGGAGATTTGGTTGGAAAGTCTGGAAACAGTGGAAGAGCAGCTGGATTTCACTTGCATTATGAAGTGCATAAGAATAAAAAAATAGAAGATCCTGCAAAATATTTTTTCACAGGATATATAAAATAAATGCAACCTCTTCCTATCAAAAAATTTGTCCTTGAAACTTATGGCTGTCAAATGAATACAGCTGATTCTGAACTTGTTGAAGGTATATTGATAGATTTAGGTTTAGAAAAAACACAAGATTTGTATGATGCAGATGCTATCTTTCTTAATACTTGTGCTATAAGAGAGAATGCTGAAGTTAAAGTGCACTCACGTTTAGGAAATCTCCGTAAGATAAAGCAAGAAAAGCCGCATTTAATCATTGGAGTTCTTGGTTGTATGGCTCAAAACTTGAAAGATGATTTATTGAAGAATAAACCATATGTTGATATTATTTTAGGCCCCGATTCTTATAGAAATATTCCTAAGCTAATGAATAGACATCTAATAGAAAAAAAGAGTATTGTTGATACTAAGTTATCAAGATATGAAGTATATGAAGATATGTTCCCAAGCAGGGGAAATACATTCAATGCATGGGTTTCTATTATGAGAGGTTGTGATAAGTTTTGCTCTTTTTGTATTGTACCTTTTACTAGAGGTAGAGAAAGAAGCAGAAGTGTTGATAGTGTTATTGCTGAAGTAAAAAAAGCAGTAGATCAAGGTCATGTTGAGATTACATTATTGGGACAAAATGTAAATTCCTATAAACACGAAAAAAAATCATTTGCTGATTTACTATTAGCGGTATCTGATATTCCTGGTGTTAAAAGAATTAGATATACATCACCTCATCCACAAGATATTAATGTAGAATTATTAGAAGTTATGGCCTCTAGAAGTAATATTTGTAATTATGTTCATTTTCCAATGCAGTCAGGATCAAATGAACTGTTAAAACGCATGAATAGAACATATACAAGAGAGCATTTTTATTATATGGCTGAAAAAATAAGAGAGATTATGCCTAATTGCGGTTTATCTACAGATATTATTGTAGGATTTCCGGGAGAGACTGATGAACAGTTTAGAGAAACATTAGATTTAATGGAAAAAATTAAATTTAATATAGCATTCACCTTCAAATACTCTCCAAGACCTTATACAAGAGCAGAACAATTTTCAGATCAAATTTCAGAACAAGTTAAGAAAGATAGATTAGATGAGATGATTAATCTACAAAGGAAGCATACTCTTGAGCTAAATATGAAAAAGATTGGAAATTTTGAACAAGTTTTAATAGAGAAAGAGAGTAAAAAATCGACAAACCATTGGGCGGGAAGAACTGATTCAAATGAATGGGTGATTGTAGAAAAAAATCATAGTAAAATTAAAGATATCATTCCGGTAGAAATTACAGAGGCTACTGGAGTCATTTTACGTGGAAAAGAGCTAACAGGAGCATAATGTTTAGAGTATTAAGAGTATTATTTGTATTAAGTATCTTAGCTGGAACTTTTTTGCTATTTGATAAAAATAGTGAGCCCATTATGATATATTTTTTTAGAGATAACGGACATTCTATTCCTGGTTATTTAGCTTTTATACTATTTATAATGATTGGTGTCATTGTAGGGTATATTATATCATTAAAATCTGTTTTTTCTTATCGATCAGAAATATCAAATCTTGTTAAGACAAATAAAGACATTTCAGAAGAACTTGATAGTTTAAGGAATGTAGCTGTTGGCGAAGAGTTTAGCTTTACTGAAAAGGAGTAAGCGTCCTTGAATATTACCTATTTTCTTCTTGTACTCATTCTACTCATTATTGTTTATTTCGTAAATAAAAGACCGTCACAAAAACCAAGCGATATTGAAGTATATAATCAGGCATTAAAAGCCATTATTGATAACAATCATGAAAAAGCATTTAAGATCTTAAAAGATATGATTGCTAAAGATTCAAATAATACAGAAGCGTATTTATTATTAGGAAATCTTTTAAGAGATAGAGATATTGATAAGGCTACTAAAATTCATCAAACCATTATTGTTAGACCAAAATTATCAAAAGAGTTAAAAGTTCAGATTCACCAAGCCTTGGGTTTAGATTATTTAGAGATTGGAAATACAGTTAGAGCAGAAGATGAATTTAAAAACATGTTAAATCTAGACTCTAAAAATAGGTGGTCCTTAGGAATGCTAAAAAATATAGCTACTGATAATAAATCATGGAATGATGCACTTGATTATGAAAAAAAGCTAATAAAATATTATCCTGAGATTAAAAAAAGAGATGAATCAAAGCTAAATTATTTTGTTGCTATGGATTACAAAGATAAAGATAATGAAAAAAATTATCTGTATTACTTGAAAAAGAGTATTAAGTCGGATCACGTCTATAGTGAATCTTATTTAGAGTTATCTTCGCATCATATCGATAATACAGAATTAGCTATGAAATATCTTACTATGTTTTCTAAGGCAAATCCAAGCGCTAGCGTTATCGCCTTTAAGAGAATTGAAAACCTTTTATTTGATAAAAAAAGATTTGATGATGTGGAAAGTTTATATAAGAAAATTTTAGATGATGGGTTTAATAGCTATGCCTTCAATCGATTGATTGATATTTATCTTGAAAAAAATGAGAAAGAGGAAGCCGTAGAATTAGTAGAAAAGTTTATGCCGAGATTTGATTATCATTCAAAAAGTTCTAATAAATCATATGTGATACGATTAAATAGAATGAAAATAGATTCAGATAGTTTTGAGACAAGAAAAGCTTTATCGAGCTTTTGTAATGATATAATTGAAAATGCGAACATTAATTAAAAAAACTGCTATATTAATTTGTGCTATAAATATATTATTTAGTCAAACTACAGATTCAGCAGTTCTTTATCAGGAAGCTCTTAATACTATCGATGCAGACAAGGCATCTAAAATTTATGATAAGATTATTCAGTCAAATAATAAATCTGATTATTATTGGTTATCAATATTGAAAAAAGCTGAGATTAATTATGCTATAGGTTCATATATCTTCGCTTCTAGCCTATTTAAAGAGTTTAACATGGAAGCACCAAAACATTTAATAAGCGACGACTCAAAAGATTTGTTTTTTAAATCCTTAACTGCTGCAGGACAAATGGATTCTTTGAAAGTCTATCAGAAAAAATTAAATAGCTCAGCATTTTCAAAAAAAACAAAAACTATTGCTAAGAAAAATAAAGTATGGTTCTTGCAGTTCGGCGCTTATAGTAAAAAAGAGAGTGCAGATATTTTGAAACAATCTTTAATAGAAGATGGTTTGGCAGACATTCAAGTAAGTCAAGTAATGAATAGAGGAAAAATGATTTATTACGTTAGAAGTAATAATTTTAAATCATATACTTTAGTAGAAAAACAAGCCAATAAACTTAAAAAGAAGGATATTGATTTTATTATATCTGGATATTAGCAGTTTATTTCTTTGCTACTCTATATAATCCAATAATAATAGTCACTATAAGAGCTAATCCTACCAAATCATTATAAGGAGAAGGTAGCGCATACTCAGGCCAGTAATTTTTATCAAAGAATAAAGGTATAGCAATAAATATAGCCATTAATGCTTCTCCAGTAATTAAGCCTGAAGCCAGCAGTAAACCATTATTCTTACCTGATTCAGAAGCAGTTTTTCCAGCAAAATGATTAAGCATTCCACCAACAAAAATAGGAAAAGTTAATTCAATGGGAAGATAGATTCCAATCGCAACTGCCAATATAGGCACTCTAAATTCTGCGCCTCTACGTAATTGATATTGATCAAGTATAATAATTAAGACCCCTAATACTCCACCAGCATAAATCATTCCCCATTCTAGATTGCCAGAGAATACGCCATTTGCTACACTAGTCATGAGTACTGCTTGAGGTGCAGGTAAGTCTGAGCTTCCAATACCATACGCTTCATGTAAGAGTATTAAAACGATTCCAAGTGTTAATGCAGAGCTAATAACACCTACTAGCTGCATAAGTTGTTGCTTCCATGGAGTAGCACCGACAATATTACCGGTTTTAAGATCTTGTAGATTATCTCCACCAATTGCAGCTGCACAACATACTACTGCACCAATAAGAATAGCAGCAGCAGCTCCTTTGGATGAATCTACATCAAAGAAAGTAATAATTAATAATGAACTGAATAGTATTGTGGCGATAGTCACACCTGATATAGGATTATTTGAAGATCCTACTACTCCTGCCATATAAGCAGCAACAGCAGAGAATAGGAATCCAAAGATACACATAATAATAGATAGTATAATTGCAGAAGTCCAAGATGGAATAATATCAAAATATGTAAAGGATATAGGTATAAGCATTAGTACGATAGCCATAAATACATAGTTAATAGGCAGGTCTCTCTCTTCTAATGGAACATCACTAGCATTCTCTCCTAAGGTTTTTAGACTAAGCTGGATACTTTCAATGAGCGGTTTTGCTAGTTGAATAACAGACCAGATTCCACCAACTACCATTGCTCCAACACCTAGATAACGTATTTTTGCATTCCAAATAATATTTGCACCCTCAAATAAAGAATCGCCTTCATGTCCATATAAATAAGAATAAATAGGAATTGCTACCGCCCATGAGATTAATCCACCAGAGAAAGCAAGGATACCAATATTTCTACCTACAATATATCCTACACTAATAAGTGAAGGAGATAAGCTGGCGCCCATTCCAAAAATAGCGCCTCTAATAGCTACGGCTCCGCCTACAGCACTAGACCATATCCCAAATGCTAATTCTCCAAGCTTAACTACTCCTCCTACAAGAGCTGATAGCCCAATTATTTTTAAACTTTCACTCGATTTCTTGGCATCAGATTCATGTCCTGTTTTTAATACAGCGGCAGTTGCAACCCCTTCAGGAAACTTTAAATTTGCTTTCAAGATTAATGCGCGTCTTAATGGTACAGTAAATAATGCTCCTAATATTCCACCTACCATAGCAATCTTGGTTACTTCCCAGTAATTAATAGTATCCCAATAGCCTATCAATACAAGAGCAGGAATAGTAAAAATAACTCCAGCCGCTAATGATTCTCCAGCAGATGCAGCAGTTTGTACAATATTATTTTCTAGAATATTAGATTCACGAAATAATCTTAAAATTCCCATTGACATAATTGCAGCGGGAATAGAAGCAGAAATTGTCATACCTGCATATAGCCCTAAATAAGCCATTGCAGAAGAGAGAACTATTGATAAGATAATACTTAAAAAAAATGCTTTTACTGTTATCTCTTGTTTCATAATTTCAACTTACAGATTATTTAACAGGGGTGCAATTGCTGAGAACAAACCCTAGAACTTGATCTAGATAATACTAGCGTAAGGACACAAAAAATGAAATATACTTTATCAATATTACTATTACTAACTCAACTCTTTAGTCAGTCTTTGACATTGGCAGGAGTAGTTGTAGATCAAAAGACTGGCTTACCATTAATAGATGCTAATGTGAGTTTTTATATCGAAGATGGAATGTCAATGAGTGGGACTAGTACAGACAATCTAGGTAATTTTTTTGCTGACAATTTACCAGAAGGAGTCAAGAAAGTAGAAGTATCTGTTATTGGATATACAACACTTTCAATATCAGTAGATGGTACAATGCAGACACTACGTTTTCAGCTTCAGAGAAAATCTATTGCGCTTGAAGAAATAGAGATTTACTCAACACTTCGAAAAGTAAATGAAGGCGACTTAGCTTCATCAGCACGTATCTTTAGCAATGAGCTTAAGATTAGAGAAGGGCAACACTTTGCAGATATTATTCAGAATGTACCTAATTTGAATTATGCAGGTGGAAGTTCACGACCTCGCTATTTCCAAATTAGAGGAGAAGGTTCTACTAGTCGTTATGCCGATCAAGGTCCACCAAGTACGTATGTTGGCCTAGTATTAGACGGGATGGACTTATCAGAACTGGGAGTAATTACTCCATTGTTTGATATGCAACAAATAGAAGTATTGATGGGGGTTCAAACCAGTATGTTTGGTGCAAACGCCTCATCTGGCTTAATCAATTTTAAAACTAATGATCCTACTGATAAGCAAGAAGGATATGTATTCACACAATATGGTAGTCATAATTCTATTACTAATGGGATTGTTTATAATTTTGCATTACCTAAAGATTGGAGAATTCGATTAGTTGGACATAAACATTTATCCGACGGCTATAAAGAAAATCAATATGCTTCTAGTATGCTAAGTGATGATTTTACTTCAAATAAAAATGAATCATCTATGCGATTGAAAGCTTTGAATCAAACAAATCGTTTAACTCAAAAATATACACTGATTTATTCTGATTTTAATAACGGCTATGACGAATGGTCACCAGATAATAATGAAAATAACAAAACGTATACTGATAACCCTGGAAAAGACTCTCAAGAATCAAAAATACTGATCGCAGATTACGCATACGATTTGAATGAATTTGATTTAAGTGTAAATGTTGGAATGTCAGATAATACAACGTTGCATAGTTATGACTCTGATTGGGGGAATAATACATTTTGGGGATCTGATCCATATAATTGGGATGCATCAGTACAAGGATATAGTTATGACTTCTTTGATTCATTTACTAGAGATATTGATACACAATCTTTTGATATGCGACTTAATTCAAATGAGAGATTTAATGATAATTATGGCTTTGTAGTAGGTTTATTTTCTTCAAGTTATCAAGAAGATACTAATGCTGTAGGTTATCTATATGGAGGATCTGCTACAACTCTTTCATCTGGATTTGATATTGATACATTTTCAATTTATGGAGAAGCCTCCTACGATCTTAATGACAACTCATCGTTCTCTTTAGCTCTTAGGAGTGAAGATAGATCAGTGCAGTATGCTGATCTAAATGACCCTATTCATAGTTTTAAAGATGAACCTAATCCAAATATATCTTACAAGGTTTCTTTTGAGCAGCATCCTATATCAAATCTGCATTGGTTTGCATATTATGCTGCAGGATATCATCCGGGAGGAATTAATCAAAATCCATACTTAGATAGCGATGAAAGAACTTATGAAAAAGAATCTTATACAGATATTACTGCTGGAATTAGATGGTTCAATGATAATATTAAATTTAGCGGATCTTTATTTTTTTTAACACATGATGATCATATTTTTGAAACAAATGAACAGTTAGATACAACTAATCCCAATGCTTTTGCATTCTTTAAAACAAATGCAGAGTCTGGAGCAGAGTATGGATTAGAATCTTCGGGAGAATTTAAAATAAATGATTCAATATCTTTAACAACTTCATTAGGATTATTGAGTTCAGAAGTAACATTCGGAGATCATGAAGAAGAAGCTCATGAAGATGACCATGAAGAGTATGAGCATGGCGAAAAAGCACATGCACCAAATTGGAATTATAGTTTTGGATTTAATTATAACTTTAATCTTGCAAAGAAATTAATGGTAGAAGTGTCTGGAAAAGATGGATTCATATATGATGCATCAAATGATGGATATGAGTCTGATCCTTATCACTTATTACATGCATATTATTCACAGTCCTTTGATAGGTTTGATTTAAAAGTATATGCAAAAAATATTTTGGATGAATCTTATGCAGTAAGAGGGTTTATCTTTGGGTTAGAGCCACCAACATATGCAACAAAATTATATAAAGCATATGGACCGCCAAGAGAGGTCGGTATATCATTAACCTATAGTTTATAAGCTCCTATTTTCATAACTTAGCAGTGCATACATTGCTAAGTTATGAGTTCTTCAACAAACAACACAAAAAGACTATTTATCATTGATGGGTATGCTACTTTATATCGCTCACACTATGCCTTAATTAGAAATCCATTAACGAATACAGCTGGTACACCTACTAGTGCTGTATTTGGGTTTGCTAATCAAGTATTTCAGCTAATTGAAGATGAAAACCCAGATTATCTGGTTGCTGCTTTCGATTCGAAAGGTAAAAATTTTAGACATGAGCTTTATACGGATTATAAAGCAAATCGATCTGCAATGCCTGATGAAATTCAAACACAACTTCCATATTTATGGGAACTTTTAGACGCAATGAATATTCCAATATTAAGAGTGGGAGGAGTAGAAGCGGATGATATTATAGGAACCGTTGCCAAGATGTGTGATAAAGAAAATCTTCAATGCAATATTGTAAGTGGAGATAAAGATTTTATGCAATTAATTAACGACAAAACATTCTTATATGCTCCTCAAGCGAGGAAGCGTGCAAAAGAAGTATTTAATAAGAAAAAAGTATTAGAAAAATGGGGAGTTGGTCCAGAGCACATCATTGATTTACTAGGTTTGATGGGAGATAGTTCAGATAATGTTCCAGGCGTTCAAGGAGTGGGTCCAAAAACAGCAATGAAGTTGATACAAGACTTTGGATCTATTGAAAATATATATGAAGAAATTGACAATATTAGCAATGAAAAAATGAGAGAAAAGCTATTAAATAGCAAAGAAAATGCTTTATTAAGCAAGCAATTAGTAACGATTCTAACTGATGTCAATATTGAGGCTACCATTAATGATTTTGAAAAAAAAGAGATGGATTCGGTCAAATTAGAAGACATTTTTAAAGAATTAGAATTTTCGGGTTTACTGAAAAAGATTGGTTCAAAGGAATCTGTTGACACTCAAACAGTAAAACGAGAAAAGAAATATGAAAATCTTACAAGCGTAGATCAATTAACATCATTTGTTAGTTCAATTAAAGAAAATGAATGGCTATCTGTTGATTTAGAAACCACATCTATAAACCCTATGATTGCTGAGATTGTAGGATTTAGTTTTTCTATCAAAAAAAATACTGGTGTATACGTTCCAATACGCTTTAAAGATAAGATAGATAATTTATTTGGAGAGGATGATCTTCAAGCTGCAATTGATATTCTAAAGCCAGTATTAGAAAATCCAGATATTCCAAAAACAGGGCAAAATATTAAATATGATGCATTAATCATGAAACGATATGGAATTAATTTAAATGGAATTGCTTTTGATACAATGATTGCTGCACATTTGATTAGTCCTAATGTCAGATCTTATAAGTTAGATAATTTATCTTTAGCACATCTGAATTATAAGATGGTCCCTATACAAGACTTAATTGGATTAGGTAAGAATCAGATAACAATGGATCAAGTTACCTTAGAAGATGTATCTTTTTATGCAGCAGAAGATGCTGATGTTGTTATTGAATTAACTGAAATTTTTTTGAAAGAATTAAAAAATCAAAAATTATATAATTATTTTAAAGCGATTGAAATTGATTTGTTACCTGTTTTAATTGACATGCAATTTAATGGAATCTTTGTTGATAAAGATTATCTTGCAATACGTTCTAATGAAATTGGTATAAAAATTGATGTCCTTCGTAATGAGATTACAAAATTAGCAGATCAAGATTTTAATGTGAATTCTTCCCAACAACTTGCTGAGATTCTATTTGATAAATTAGGATTACCAATGATTAAGAAGCGATCTACGGCAGAGGCTGTTTTATCGGAATTAAAAAATAAGCATGAGCTCCCAAAATTGGTTTTAGAGTATAGAAAGTTATTTAAATTAAAAAATACCTATCTTGATCCAATACCAACCAATATTAATCCAGTATCTAATCGAGTTCACTCTTCATTTAATCAGACTATGACAGC
>Ga0209445_1000885_pt1 | contig 16619 bp, 16 predicted proteins | sample MarorgKNORR_S2LV_4_FD_188223 | JGI IMG/M metagenome (GOLD analysis project Ga0209445, IMG submission 188223) | Marine microbial communities from the Southern Atlantic Ocean, analyzing organic carbon cycling - NADW_A/KNORR_S2/LV (SPAdes) (version 2) | ecosystem: Environmental > Aquatic > Marine >...
GCTTTTAAATCTTTCAATCTTTCTTTTGCCACTCGTAATGAATCTCTAAGGCCACCTTGTTTCCTAATTAATCCTAATAATTCTTTAGGTAACTGAGCATGGTCATCATCCTTACTAGTAATGTAGACTGATTTATTTATTAATAATATTTCCTTTGCTTCTATTTCACTAAGTTCAGCTTGAATATTATCCGCCACACTTTTATATAAAGCAACTTTAATTTTTTTATCTTTTATTTCATTGTTTTTGCTCATCCTAGTTCTTGTATCATGAATTCATCTAAAGGTTAAGAAGGGAATCGGGTTTGTAAATATAAATTTTGGTGATATAATTAATTTGAAAATTGCTCAAACAACGATTCATTTTTTAAAAACTAATTTTTAAGAAGGGTGTAAAAAATTGATACTTAATAAATTAATAGTTGAGTTTATCGGAACTTTTGCCCTTATTCTTATTGGTGGAGCTGCTGTTGTTCAAAGTATGGATACTGGTTTGGTCGGTATAGCTTTTGCCCACGGTTTTACAGTTATGGTTATGATTTATGCTTTTGGAAGTATTTCTGGAGCTTTTATTAATCCTGCAGTTACAATTGGAGTTTTTCTTATTAAAGCCATCGGATTAAAAGAGGCTTTATTATATATATGTGCCCAATTACTAGGTGCAATATGCGGAGCATATATATTAACAATTTTTTTTGGGTCTGCTGATATAAATATGGGGGCTACACAACCATCAGAATCAGTAAGTCTTATAAGTGCTTTTGTAATAGAACTAGTATTAACATTTTTTCTAGTTAATGCTGTTTTACATTGTGCTGTTGATGATAAAGCTGGGAAACTTGCGGGCCTAGCGATTGGATCAACACTTTTTGTTTGTATATTGGCTGGTGGACCTTTGACAGGGGCTAGTTTAAATCCAGCTAGATCATTTGGACCGATGGTAATTTCAGGCGATTTTAAATTTATTTTACTATATTTTTTAGGACCAATAGGTGGAGCAATATTAGCAGCTTTGATTTTTAAAGTTTTAAAAAGATAGCGACGCGTTTTACAACAGCAAAATATAAATAGTTGTTTTTATTATAACAGATGAATAATTACTTTTTTTCTTCAATCTTTCTTGTGTTTGGTAGCGAGATAATATATTTTTTATCGTTCCTTAATATAAGGCTGACCAATTGCACTTGGTGCAATAGCTTTGCCAACAAAACCAGCTAATAAAACAACTGTTAAGACATAAGGCAATGCTTGAATAAATTGAACAGGTATTACTCCTACAAAAGGGAGTGGGACTCCTTGCAATCGTATTTGTAATGCATCTGTAAAGCCAAATAATAAACATGCAATTAATGCTGTTTTAGGTTTCCATTTACCAAATATTAATGCTGCTAATGCTAAATATCCGCGTCCAGCTGACATTTCTCTAAAAAAGTTTGCGTTTATAGCTGTTGATAGATAAGCCCCTGCAAAAGCAACCAATACACCGTTCACTGCCAAAGCTTTATAGCGCGTTAATTCAACTCCAATGCCAGCAGTATCCACAGCGCTTGGATTTTCTCCCACCGCTCGAAGTCTTAAACCGAAACTAGTTTTAAAAACAACCCAATAAACACAAGGAACTAAGATGTAGGCAATATACACAAATATATAATGACCGCTAATAATCTCTGAATAGATAGGTCCAAGAAGAGGAACTCCTGAAACTGCGTCAGCAAAAGGAAGTGTAATTTCAAAAAACCGTCGATCATCAGTGAGAGTTGGGGTTAATCCTTGTTGTCCAAACCAAGCCGCGGCGAGCGCTGTTGTAAGTCCAATCATCAAAATATTAATGGCAACACAAGAAACCACTTGATCACCTTTGTGAGTAACGGAGGCAAAGCCATGAAGCATTGATAAAGCAACACAGCACACAATAGCTAATCCTAAACCATACCACTCCGATCCAAATACATGGGCTCCACTTGCCGCAACAAAGGCTGCGGTTAACATTTTTCCTTCCAACCCAAAATCAATCACCCCGGATCGTTCTGCAAACAATCCAGCCATAGCGGCAAAAACAAGCGGGGTTGAAATGCGCAAGGTGGCACTAGCAAGTGAAATTATATCTGTGCTTATTTCCACTAGGTAGTTACCTTTACCTTCATGATATTGACAAAGAAATGCTCAATCTGTGGCCGAAATAAATTTTCTAGGGCTCCACTAAATAATATAATAACACCCTGAACTGCAACAAACATGTAGCGTGTAATGTTTGGCATATCGAATGTAACCTCTGAGCCTCCTTGATAAAGCATGCCAAACAACAAGGAAGCCAAAAATATGCCGATGGGATGATTGCGCCCCATTAAAGCAACCGCGATGCCTGTAAATCCATATCCAGCAGGAAAATTCACTAGAATTTTATGATGCACTCCCAATACTTCATTTACACCTAGCATACCCGCAAGAGCTCCGGAAATGATCATCGCTAAAATTATATTTTTTTTTGGTGAAATGCCTGCATAAATAGCTGCCTGTGTATTATGCCCAACAGCGCGCATTTCATAACCCCACTTAGTTCGCCAAATCAAAAACCAAACACCGAAGGAAGCAAGTATAGCTAAAAGAAAAGAAATGTTAAGGGGTGAATAACCAACTTTAAATCCAAAGAAAGCTGCGATGTTTTTAAACATCGGGAGCCACTGTTCCTTGACAAGAGCTTCTGTCGTTGGACCCATTTGTCTTCTATCACGAATTACATCAACTAATAAAAATACCATCAATGCAGATGCAATAAAATTAAACATGATCGTTGTAATAACAACATGGCTGCCTCTGTATGCCTGCAAATATCCTGGAATAATTGCCCATGCAGCCCCGAACAACATAGACGCTAAAATTGCTAGTAACCACACGATTGGCACAGGTAGGGCACTAAAATAAAATGCCAATAAAAAAACGCCAAGTCCGCCAATATATGCCTGACCTTCTCCTCCAATATTAAATAAGCGACAATGAAAAGCTATAGCAAAAGCTAAACCGGTAAAAATAAAGTTTGTTGCATAATATAATGTGTAACCAAAACCTTCTAGATAACCAAAAGATCCATAAAGAATAAGCTTCAAGGCCTGATAAGGGTTTTCTCCAGCGATAAAAATAAATAATCCTGAAACAATAAAAGCTAGAGTTAGGTTAATAAGTGGAACTATTGCATTTGAAACCCACCACGGTACTTTTGTTCTATCAACGGCTTTGACCATAAATTAATTAGTTATACCCGCCATAAGCAAACCGATTTCTCTATCTGTTACATTCTCATTTACTCTTTCACCCACAAGTTCTCCGTCAAACATCACTACAATACGATCAGCCAAGGATAGTATTTCATCCAGTTCAACTGAAACAAGAAGAACTGCGGCACCTTTGTCGCGCATATCAATAATACGTTGATGAATGAATTCGATTGCCCCTATATCAACACCGCGTGTTGGTTGCCCTACCAGCAAAACTTTGGGATCTTTGTTCAATTCGCGGCTTAAAATTATCTTTTGTTGGTTACCTCCAGAAAAATTAGATGTTAGCAAAAAAGGTGATTGTGGCCGCACATCATAATCTCGCATAATTTTTTTTGAATAATTGAAAATATTTTTTCCCATCATGATTGATGATTTGGAAAAAGGTTGTTGATGGTGATAACCAAATATAAGATTTTCACTCGCATTAAATTCTGTCACCAGCCCCATGCGTTGCCGGTCTTCTGGAACATGAGCAACGTCTTGTTCGCGCAATTGTCTCGGGCCTGCAAAAATTTTTTTGCTTGAAATAATTTTGCCGTGTAATTTTATTTCACCGCTATCAACCTGACAAATACCACTTAGCGCTTCCAATAATTCTGTCTGCCCATTACCTGTTACTCCTGCTATTCCTAAAATTTCACCCTTTCTTAAATCAAAACTCACATTTTTAACACGCATCACGTCTAGGTTATCCTTTACATTAATATTTTTTACCTCAAAAACTGTGTCTCCAATATTAGGCTTTTTTTTATCAATACGAAGCAAAACACTTCTGCCTACCATCATTTCTGCTAACTGATCTTTTGTTGTGTCTTTTGTATTCTTGTCTCCCACTATTTCGCCCTGGCGCATTACCGTAACCTTATTTGTTAAAGCCATAATTTCATTTAGTTTATGGGTAATTAGAATAATAGTTTTCCCTTGCTTTTTTAGGGAGCGCAAAATTTTAAATAATTCATCTACCTCTTGCGGCGTTAGTACACCTGTTGGTTCATCCAATATTAAAATTTCAGCCCCTCTATAAAGGGCTTTTAATATTTCTACGCGTTGACGAAAACCGACGGACAAATCAGAAATTGTTGCATTTAAATCTATTTTTAAATTATACTCTTCACATAATTTCGTTAGATTTTCTTTTGCTTGGTTCAACTTTTCGCCAAAAACAAATTCACCCTCAAAGCCTAATATGATATTTTCAACAACCGTAAAATTTTCCACTAACATGAAATGCTGGTGGACCATACCAATTCCCCTTAAAATAGATTCATGGGGTGACCTTATTTCAATTAATTTATCATTTATTTTTATATTACCTGAATCCGCCTGGTAAAGACCATAGACAATGCTCATCAATGTTGATTTACCAGCACCATTTTCTCCGATGATTCCGTGAATATCGCCCTTATTAACTTTTAGTGAAATATTTTTATTAGCCTGAACGTGGCCAAATGACTTATTTACGTTTTGAAGTTCAAGTATTGGTTGTGAGATCATACGATCTAACATGCTTTAAATCGATATCTCACAACCAGATATTTTAATAGTTAATATTATTGTGCAGAAGCGTCAGCGACTGTTATTTTTCCACTAATAATATCTTTTCTTGCTTGTTCTACTCTTGATTTCATTTCATCAGTAATCAAGTTTGCATTGTGTTCATCCAACGCCCAACCAACACCATCTTCGGCCAAACCAAGAGTAAAGACACCTGCTTCATAAGTGCCATCTATTGTTGATTTAAAAGCATTATAAACCGCAACATCAACTCTTTTGAGCATTGAGGTCAGTACGCTTCCAGGATGCATGTAGTTTTGATTGGCATCCACACCAATACCAAATATTCCTGCATCAGCAGCTGCTTGCAAAACGCCTATTCCTGTTCCGCCCGCAGCCTGATAAACGACATCCGCTCCTTTATCAATTTGTGCTTTTGTTAGTTCAGCGCCTTTAGTCGGATTGTTCCATGCTTCAGGAGTAGTTCCCGTCATATTCATTAAGACGTTAATGTCAGAATTAACATATTTAGCCCCTTGCTCATAACCACCATGGAATTTTCTAATTAGAGGAATATCCATTCCTCCAACAAATCCTATTGTGCCAGTTTGAGATTTCATAGCTGCAATCATGCCAACTAAAAATGATCCTTCGTGCTCTTTGAACACAAATTGTTGAATATTATCCCCTTGTAGCCAGTTAACATCGATGATTGTGAAATTCACATCCGGATTTTCAGCAGCAACTGCAGAAATTGCGTCTGCCATAGAAAACCCCATTGCTACAACAACACTAGCGCCCCTATCAACTAATTTTCTTAGGCCTTGTTCAATTTGAGCATTATTAGCTGCTTCAAAATCAATATAATCATTGCCTGTATCAGCTTTAAATTTCTCAGCAGCATTGTATGCTAATTCATTAAAAGATTTATCAAATTTACCTCCGGAATCATAAATAACAGCTAATTTTGCCGCATACACATTTAGTGAAAACAAGAGAGCAAATGATAAAAAAATAGTACTAATTAATTTTTTCATAAATTTCCTCGAGTATATATTGGTTGAATAAATTGATAATAGGTTAAAAAAATAAAAGGTAAAAGGGATTTTTTGAAAATTAATCCACTGTTTTCTATGTTCCCATATAACGATCGCCTGCATCTCCTAAACCAGGTACTATAAACATATTTTTGTTTAATTTCTTGTCAATACTACATGTAAAAAAATGAAGGCCTTTATGGTGTTTTTTAATATTTTGAATTCCTTCAGGAGCAGCTAATAAAGATACAAGTTTAATGTTTGAAAGGGTAACTCCAGATCGCTTAATCAAATTTATTGCCTCTATTGCTGAATTCCCTGTTGCTAACATAGGATCTAAAACAATAAAGTCTTTGTTTTTTATCCTTGGTAATTTACATAAATATTCAACCGGTCTATAAGTTTGTTCATCGCGATACAATCCAATATGACCCTTTTCCGCATCAGGTAAAAATTTAATAAACCCTTCTATCAGTCCCAATCCAGCGCGGAGAATGGGAACGATTACGATTGTTTTTGATAAATCTTTTCCAAAGGTTTTTGTAAGCGGCGTTTGAACAGATACACGCTTATATTTTACATGTTTTAAAACTTCAGCTGCAATCAAATAACTAATTTCGTTCATCGTTTGTCTAAACAGAGAATTAGTAGTTTTCTTATTGCGCAAAATTGTTAATTTATATTCTAGGAATGGTGATTTGATTAATGTAAGCATTATTAATTTTTTAGATTATAAGTATTTTACATTTAGGGCAATGCGGTTATTTTTATTTTTTAGTTTTATTATCCTTTTACCGGGGTGTACAAGCATTGAAGTTGCAAAAGAAGTTAACAAAGTAGCAACTAGTATTAAAAAATCAGTAACAAATATTATTAAAAACAAAGAAAAACCAATAGAGAAAGAGGATCCTAAAAAATTAGAAAAAGAAATAGAATTAGAAAAAGAAATAGAATTAGAATTAGAATTAGAAAAAGAAATAATAAAAACTGAAAAGAAAAAAGAAAAAAAATTAGTTAAACAGCAAAAACAAATAGTTAAAATAAATTTTTTTAGTAAAACCCTTGATGAACTAAGACAGGATTTAGGTAATCCAAGTCTACTAAGAAATGATGGTGGCACTCAAATGGCACGTTTCGATACCTTGGGCTGTAGGTTATTCTTTTTTTTTAACTCAAATCTAAACTTACCTAGAGTAGAGCACTTTGAAATTCGTGACACAAAGGGGAATTTAATTGATAAGAAGGAACATATTCAAAATTGTTACAAGAATTTTAAATTAACTTAATTATTATTAACCAAATTATAAGAACACAATTTATTTAAAGAGCATTCATCACAAAAAGGATTTTGGGACTTGCATACTCTTCTGCCATGAAGAATTAATAAATGGTGTGTATCCTTCTTCCACTTTTTAGGTATAATTTTCTCTAATTGTAATTGAGTTTGATCAGCTGTTTTGGTTTTAACAATGCCTAGGCGGTTGGAAACACGGAATACATGCGTATCTACAGCAATTCGAGGAAGTTTTAAAATAGCATTTTGATATACACTTGCAGTTTTGTTTCCCACACCTGGCAAGGAAACAAGTTTATCAAATTCTTTCGGAATTTTACTGTTATACTTTTTTATTAATTTTATGCTTAACAAAATTATGTTTTTCGCCTTTGAATTATAAAGCCCTATTGTCTTAATAAATTTTTTTAAATTTTTTTCTCCAAGCTCAACCATTTCTTTAGGGTTTTTTGCTATTTTAAAAAGATTTTTTGTGGCTTTATTCACAGATACATCGGTGGATTGCGCGGAAAGAACAACAGAAATTAAAAAAGTATATTGATTAATGTATTTTAGTTCTGTTTTTGGATGCGGGATTTCCTTTGAGAGAAGTTTGAAAATCTTATCTATTTTATACTTTTCCATTGTTATAATATGCCTGAATAATATGAGAATTGTTTATTTAAAAATAAAAACTATTAGCCAATAAAAAGTATTCCTTTTAAATCAAGTTTAATCTTGTTTATAAGATACAAAGTTTCTATCCAAGTCCAATTTATCATTATGCAGATTTTTTGGATTTTGGTTTAATATTTAAAACATCCTTCGTTGAATAAAGTCCTAGTTTTTGTTTAGATAGAAAAACCGCAGCCTCGATTGCCCCTTTTACGAAAATAGATCTGTTGGTAGCTTTGTGAACTAAATCGATCCTATCGTTATCTCCAATAAAACTGACTGTATGTTCGCCTGCAATCTCTCCACCTCGACTCACAGCAAAACCAATATGACCAATTTTTCTTTTGTTGTGTTGGTTGGTTCTATTTAAAATTTTGTTTTTTGAAAAAGAGATTTTTCTTCCTTCGGCAGCAATTTCCCCCAAAGAGATTGCGGTTCCAGATGGAGCATCTTTTTTGTGCTTATGATGTGTTTCGGATATTTCTATATCATAATCAATATCTTTTAGTGCTAAAGAGGTTTGTCTAACTAGCTCAAAAAGCAAGTTAACTCCCAAACTCATATTAGACGAATACAATATTGGAATTTTTTTTGATGCTTTTTTTAAAAGAATGGTTTCTTTGTGATTTAGCCCTGTAGTACCTACAACCAAACCTGTCTTATAAGAAAGGGCCAAACTTACATTGCCTTTTATTGCTGCAGGAGATGAAAAATCAATTATTACATTAGCTTTTTTAAAAATATCATTAGAATGAGTTTTGCTATTTTTTAGATCATAGCCACCCACAAATTTAATGCGCTTGTCTTTGGTGGTTGCCTTAACCAATTCTTGGCCCATTCTGCCAAGACATCCGGCAATACCAACCTTTATTTTATCCATAATATTTATATATACTTTTGAGAAGGCAATAAGTGAAGAATTTATGTTAAATCCTCCCAAACTTCTTTAATTTTTTTAAAAAAACTTTGTGATTTTGGACTGTGGGCCTTAGATGTACCCCCTTCTTCTTCAAAATCTTTCAAAATTGATTTTTGTCGTGCATTAAGTTTTACGGGAATTTCTACATTGGTTTCTACATACATATCCCCGCGCCTGTTTTGACGAAGAACGCTCATTCCCTTTCCTCGAAGTCTAAACTGTGTTTCAGATTGCGTCCCTGGAGGAATAGTGAGTCTGGCTTTTTTACCTTCAATTGTTGGCACTTCAATTTCTCCTCCTAAAATTGCTGTGGTAACTGAAATGGGAATTGGACAAAATATATTTTCTTCTTCTCTTTCAAACAAAGCGTCTTTTTGTACCTCAACAAATAGATACAAGTCTCCATTGCTAGCCCCTCTCTGTCCCAGCTCTCCTTCACCTGAAATTCTAATACGAGTTCCCGTATTTACTCCTGCGGGAATAGTTACTGAAATAGTTTTTTGTTTTTTTATTTGACCTGAGCCACTACATTTTAAGCAAGGATTTTTAATTGATGAACCTTCGCCACCACAGGTTGGGCAAGGACGCTCAATAGAAAAAAATCCTGATGTCGATCTAACTTTACCATGACCCTCGCAAGTTGAACATGTACTTGGACCAGATTTATCCACGCTTCCTGTAGATGAACACATGTCACAACCAATATAACCTGGAATACGAATTTCAGATTTTTTACCAGAAAACGCTTCTTGAAGAGTAACAGCCATATTGTATCTCAGATCGGTTCCGCGAGTAGGCCCACTTCTTCTTGAAGAAGATCCTCCAAAACCGCCACCAAAAAACTCTTCAAATATATCAGAAAAGCCGCCGCTAAAATCACCGAAACCATGAGTGCCTCCAGAGCCTCCTTGACGAAAAGCATCATGTCCATATTGATCGTATGCAGCTCGTTTTTGAGGATCTTTTAATATTTCATAAGCGGCGCTAGCTTCTTTAAATTTTTTTTCAGCTACCTTATTATCTTTATTGCGATCAGGATGATATTGCATCGCAAGCTTTCTGTAAGATTTTTTTATCTCATCTTCGCCAGCATTTTTTGCAACGCCAAGAATTTCATAGAAATCTTTATCGGCCATCCAACCCCTTTGCTCTTTAAAGAATTAAATTAAATTAATCTTTTTTGTTTTCATCCACCTCTTCAAACTCAGCATCAACAACTTTGTCATCATCTTTTTTATCAGACGATGGTTCTGCTCCTGAAGGGTCGGGCTGTGGGGCTCCTCCTTGTGGGCTCTGTTTGTAAATGGCTTCACCTAATTTTAAAGAAGATTGCACCAATTCTTCAGTTTTAGATTTAATCGCCTCAAGGTTATCGCTATCCTTAACTTTTTTAAGCTCTTCTATATCAGCTTCAATTTTATTTTTATCACTCTCAGGAACTTTATCGCTGTGCTCTTTTAAATTTTTCTCCGTTTCATTCACAAGACTGTCTGCTTGGTTTCGAGCATCAACCATTTCTCTTTTCTTTTTATCAGCTTCTGCGTTTTCTTCTGCTTCTTTGACCATTCGCTCAATATCTTCTTCGGATAAACCACCTGATGCTTGAATACGAATTTGTTGTTCCTTTCCAGTAGCCTTATCCTTTGCTGAAACATTAACAATACCATTAGCATCAATATCGAACGTTACTTCAATTTGTGGCATTCCTCTAGCTGCAGGTGGAATACCGACTAAATCAAATTGACCTAACAATTTATTGTCCGCTGCCATTTCACGCTCTCCCTGGAATACTCGAATAGTAACTGCACTTTGATTATCTTCAGCCGTAGAAAAAATCTGGCTCTTTTTTGTTGGAATAGTAGTATTTTTATCAATTAAGCGCGTAAAGACACCTCCTAAAGTTTCAATCCCAAGGGACAGCGGTGTCACATCAAGCAACAAAACATCCTTAACATCACCTTGTAAAACTCCGCCCTGAATAGCAGCGCCGGTTGCCACAACTTCATCAGGATTGACCCCTTTATTTGGCTCTCTCCCAAAAAAGTTTTTAACAATTTCTATAACTTTTGGCATACGTGTCATACCGCCAACCAAAATAACATCATCAATATCAGATGCCTTTAAACCCGCATCTTTTAAAGCCAGCTCACAAGGTTTTAGACTTTTATCCAATAAATTTCCTATAATAGCTTCAAGCTTTGCGCGTGAAAGTTTTATGGTAAGATGCTTTGGCCCTGACTGATCGGCAGTAATAAAAGGCAGATTAACTTCTGTTTCTGTACTGCTTGACAGTTCAATTTTAGCTTTCTCCGCTGCTTCTTTTAAACGCTGAAGAGCTAATTTATCCTGACGTAAATCAATACCATTGTCTTTTTTAAATTCACCAGCAAGATAATTGATTATTTCTAAATCAAAATCTTCACCACCCAAATGTGTATCACCATTAGTTGACTTAACTTCAAACACGCCATCACCAATTTCTAAAATAGAAATATCAAATGTACCGCCACCTAAGTCATAAACAGCTATGGTTCCTGTTTTCTTTTTATCCAAGCCATAAGCTAGGGCTGCCGCCGTTGGTTCATTGATAATTCTTAAAACTTCAAGACCTGCAATTTTACCTGCATCTTTTGTTGCTTGTCTTTGTGAATCATTGAAATAAGCTGGAACTGTAATAACGGCTTGCGTTACGGGTTCACCTAAATGACTTTCAGCTGTCTCTTTCATTTTTTGTAAAATAAATGCGCTAATTTGACTCGGGCTATACTTATCTCCTCTAGCTTCTACCCACGCATCATTATTATCACCTTTAATAATTTTGTATGGAACAAGGTTGCTATCTTTTTTTACAACATCATCTGCAAAACCTCTTCCAATCAAACGTTTGATGGCAAACAAAGTATTTTCAGGATTGGTTACAGCTTGACGTTTTGCCGATTGTCCAACCAATTTTTCTTTTGATTCGGTAAAAGCAACCATTGAAGGTGTTGTTCTTGTACCCTCTGAATTTTCTATTACTTTACTTTCTTTTCCTTCCATGACAGCTACACAAGAATTGGTAGTGCCTAAATCAATGCCTATTACTTTTGCCATACTAAAATCCGTTTCTTAAATTGTATCTAAATTGTTAAAATTGTTACCTTGAATATGGTAAATAAGATCAATATTTCAAGGATAAGGTTAAAAAACTAGTTAATATTACTTTTTTTTCTCATCTTTATTGGGTTTTTTTGCAACGCCTACCATAGACGGACGGAGCAATCTATCGTGCATGTTATAGCCACTTTGTATTTCCTGTATTACAATTCCCTCTTCAACCTCTTCACTTTCTATCTCAATCATCGCTTGATGAAAGTTATGATCAAATCTTTGATTGAGAGCCTCTATTTTTTTAATTCCATGTTTCTCTAAAATTGAGGTAAATTCTCTTTGAACCATTCGTAAACCATTAATTAAATTAGTGATTGTTTCAGTCTTTTCTGCATCTTTTGGTATGGCATCTAAGGCTCGTGATAAGTTGTCTCCAAGGGATAAAATATCACGTGCAAAGTTTATATTTCCATATCTGATAGAATCCATCCTATCTCTATCAGAACGTTTGCGCAGATTTTCCATATCTGCAAGCAATCGTAATTTTTCATCTCTTAGCTGCTCAATTTCATCACGAAGATTTTCTTCTAATTCATTTTGCTTTTCATTATCTGCATCAGTGTCATTAGCAACCGTGCTATTTTGTTCCAAATTTTCATTTTCACTGTTTATAATATCAGAATTATTTTTCTCTAATTCGCCTTCTTTGTTTAATTTAGCCTGATTTTTTTTACTCATTTACACAATACCTTTCCTATAATTTTCGATGTATAATCTACCAGTGGAACTATTTTAGCATAATTTAATCTGGTAGGACCAACCACACCAATTGCACCAATGATTTTTTGATCCTTATTCCTATATGGGGCCATTACCATAGAAAGACCAGAGTGTTTGAACAAAAAATTTTGTGATCCAATAAAAATCTGTACTCCCTTTGCACTATTTGTATTTTTAAGTATATCTAAAAAATTTGTTTTATTTTCAATTTCATCAAATAACTTCCTAATTTGATCCAGGTCTTTGGATACAATTTCATCTTCAAGCAAATTAGATTGTCCATGCAAAAAAATATAGGGATTTTCACTATTGGGGGCATTTTCTAAAATACCTTTTTTCACTAAATTCTGAGATAAAATCTCCAATCTTCCTTTAGAATTATTAATTTCTAATTGAATACTTCTCTTAATTTCACCGATGTTTTTGTTTAAATACTTTGTGTTTAGATAGTTAGAAATTTCACGTAAAATATTATCGGAATATCTTCCTTTATCATCAATAATTCTATTTTCTATCTGACCATTCGCACTAGCAATAATAGACATTACCTGACTGCTATTAAGACGTATAAATTCTATGTGCTTAATGCTGTATTGGTATTTAGGTGCAATCACAATACCTGTGTGGTTTGATAGTCCTGAAATTACTTTAGAAGATTCGTCTAATACTTCCTGAAAAGAAGTTCCTTTTGAAAGACATTGTTGTTTGATGTTATCTCTTTCGTCTTGTGTGAGCCTTCCAAACTCTAAAAGTCCATCAACAAAAAATCTCATACCCTTGTCTGTGGGTAGACGGCCCGCAGAAGTATGCGGAGCAAAAAGCAGGCCTTCCTTTTGCAAATTTGCTAATATCAAACGAATAGAAGAAGAGGATAAATTTACTCCACCTTTTTTTAGTATTGTTTCTGATCCTGATGGAGAACCAGTTTTTAGATAAGTTTCTACAACACTTTTAAATATTTGTTTTGATCTATCACTTAATTCTACATATAAGTTTTCTGACATATGAAGGCTTTATAATAAAAAAAGTATAATAAAAGTTAAAAAAATAAAAAGGTACTTAATTTATGAGACAAGATAGAACTTTTCAAGAATTGAGGGACATTTCTTTTGAAACTAATGTTAATTTACATGCCGAAGGTTCTTGTCTAGTTAAATTTGGCAATACTCACGTTTTATGCACCGCTTCAATAGATGAAAAAATACCCTCTTGGATTAAAAATTCAGGTAAAGGTTGGGTAACCGCTGAATATGGAATGTTGCCACGATCCACTAATTCACGCATTGATCGTGAAGCAACCAAAGGAAAACAAAGTGGGCGCACCCAAGAAATTCAACGTTTGATTGGTAGAAGTTTAAGATCTATTGTAGACCTAGAAAGCCTTGGTCAGCGTCAAATTAAAGTTGACTGTGATGTAATTCAAGCAGATGGAGGAACGCGTACTGCTTCTATAAGTGGGGGTTTTGTAGCTTTACATCAAGCAGTAACACACTTAAAAAAACATTATAATATTAACAAGCCTATTATTAAAGAGTTTTTAGGTGCAGTTTCAGCGGGTATCATCAATGATCAAGCAAACTTAGATTTAAATTATCAAGAAGATGCTGATGCCCAAGTAGATGCAAATTTTGTCATATGTGAAAGTGGTAAAATTTCTGAAATTCAAGTTACTGGAGAAGAATATTTTTTTAGCAGTGATCAATTTAATAAATTATTTGAACTATCAAAAAAAGGTGTGGCTGAAATTATAAATAAACAAAAAAATGTTCTTTTTTTGCAAAAATAGTAAGTGAAAGAAATAATTTTTTTTTCTAACAATAAAAATAAATGTTTAGAAATATCTAAATTGTTTGAAGATATTCCAATTAAAATACTAAGTTTAAATAATTTTGATAAAATAAAATCACCCAATGAAAGTGGGCTTACATTTAAAGAAAACGCAAAAATTAAATCTAGTCTTGGGTTGCAAACATTTAAAAAAACCTGTTTTGCTGATGACTCGGGTATTTGTATAGAGGCCATGAATAACAATCCTGGTATTAAATCAAAAAAATTCTTAGAAACTAACAATAGTACTCTTGATGCTTTTAATTTAATCTTGTCTTTAGTTGATAAAACTAAAAAAAATAAAGCCTTTTTTCAAACAAGTATTTGTTTATCTCTAAACGTCAAAGAACATGTCTTTTTTAATGGAATCGTTAGAGGCACAATAACTAAAAATATAAAAGGATCTGGTGGTTTTGGTTATGATCCTATTTTTATCCCTCATGGGTATAAAAAAACATTTGCAGAAATGACGGTTGAAGAAAAAAATTCAATTAGTCATCGCTCAATTGCAATTAAAAAATTAAAAAAATATTTATTAACATTAATTTAATTTAATGGCGCTACCTTTCGCAATTTTCAAAATATCAAGCTCTCTAAAAATAACATTTTCTACAAAAGAAAACTTGCCATCAATTCCATCAAATTTAATTTGACTATTGTCTAATAAATCATATGCCTGTGCAATTGTCATTTTTTGATTAATCATATAAGACACAATGCCCAACAAATCGTAGGGTAGAGTTGCTGTACGAATTGGTTTTTCTTGATAAATCTTTTCATAATCATTAAGAAAAGTTAATCTGTTTACTTCATCAATACCGGAGAAAATTGCGCCTTGAAGAGATGGTTCATCAAAAAAAATTTTATCGTCCCACACACCCGTTCCAACAAATTTTACTTTGTTTGGATCCACATCATAAAAAGGTAAAAGAGGTGCGATCTCTAATAAACGAATACTGTAGTCAGGTAAAATTAAATGAGTAAAATCTACCTCTCCGATTGTTTCGAATTTTTCTATTTTTTTTAAAGCTTTTTTTGAAATAACATCATCCTTTTTTTCTAATATTTTTTTTTGTCTGTTTAATTCATATTTCCTTAATTCATACTTACTCAATTCTTTGATTGCTTCTCTAGCATTAGTTAAATCTTCTTTATAAGAAGCTCGATTCACAATTAGAGAACTGCTCTCAACAGCTATGGGATCAATTATATAATTAATATAGTAGCCGTAAGCATTTTCAGGGAAAAGCAGTGCTATTCTTGAACCTTCTGGGAAATGATTAAAAAGTGCGATCAAATCATCTTCAGGAAAAAAATTTATTAAATACACACATTCATCAGCAAGACTTTTATCGGGCGCAAAAGAAAAAAAGAGTATTCCTTTATAACAATAATTTTTAACTATTTTTGAAGATTCTGATGTCAGAGTTCCTATAAATATCTTTCCTGGTTTAGCTTTTTCAATAAGTAATTTTTCTAATTCTTTTATATCTATGTATGAGTTAATATTGAGGCTAATTTTTTTAATTTCTTTTTTATAAATTGACAGCTCTAAAGCATTAATAAGGTTTCTAGTGACATTGGGTTTTTTATATCTAGGTAATATAATTTCGACTTCAGTATTTAATAAGTAGTTAGCAAAAGGATCAGTTTGTTTTTTTTTCAAAAAATCTTTGTTTTCTGTGTCAATTACCGAAACCTCACTTATTTTTTCTGGATAACTTTCAACAAGAACATTCTGAGATGGTTGATTATTTGCTGGCACACACGAAACTATAAATATAAATGTAAGAATTATGGAAACTCTTGCGAAAGGGTTATATATAGTATCAACACCCATAGGAAATCTTGACGATATAAGCTTAAGGGCAAAAAAGATTTTAAATTCTGTTAATTTCATTATTTGCGAAAACCCTAAACATTCACTCAAACTATTAAATAAATTAGACATAAAAAAGAAGTTGTTTTCATTACACGATTATAATGAAAACTTAATGATAAAGCGTATAGAAAAATACCAATATAATTCAGCAATAGCCCTAATTTCTGATGCTGGCTCTCCTTTAATTTCTGACCCAGGTTACAACCTTATTCAAGATTATATTAAGAAAAATCTATACGTAACAACAATTCCTGGCCCATCATCAATACTTTCCTCACTTCAATTATCAGGACTTCCTATAAATAATTTTGAATTTTTTGGATTTGTATCAAAAAATATAAGCAATATGAATTCCCAAGCAAAAAAAT
>Ga0209445_1000889_pt1 | contig 16585 bp, 12 predicted proteins | sample MarorgKNORR_S2LV_4_FD_188223 | JGI IMG/M metagenome (GOLD analysis project Ga0209445, IMG submission 188223) | Marine microbial communities from the Southern Atlantic Ocean, analyzing organic carbon cycling - NADW_A/KNORR_S2/LV (SPAdes) (version 2) | ecosystem: Environmental > Aquatic > Marine >...
GGTTGGGCAAAAGATTAATGCGGATGACTTTCGTGCAGCTTGCAGAGAATACGCTGATCAACAGATTGAAAAGCAAAAGGTTGATTTTAAGCGATTAGGAATTATTGGTGATTGGGACAATCCATATCTAACTAAAAACTTTAAGTATGAGGCTGATATTGTCCGGTCTCTTGGAAAAATAGTTAAAAATGGACACATTTCTAAGGGTTATAAGCCAGTTCACTGGTGTACAGAGTGTTCTTCAGCACTTGCAGAGGCTGAAGTAGACTACAAGGACAAGGGCTCCGATACTATAGATGTTTCCTTTGAAGTTGTAGATGATTTCTTTGATTTAGATAAGCCAGTATCAATTGTCATTTGGACGACTACGCCTTGGACTTTGCCAGCAAATGAGGCAGTTGCTCTGCATCCAGAATTAGATTATGTTTTAGCAGATTTGGGTGACAAGTACTTTATTCTTGCTGAGGATTTATATGATTCTGCGCTAGAAAGGTATGGAATTAATGGTGCAAACAAGCTTGATAGGGTTTATAAAGGATCTGAACTAGAAGGTATTATGCTTCAGCACCCGTTTTATGACAAGCAGGTACCTATTATTTTGGGTGAGTATGTCACTACTGAAACAGGAACAGGCGCAGTCCATACAGCCCCTGCTCATGGTCAGGATGATTACGAAGTAGGTCTAAAGTATAACTTACCAGTCGATTGCCCAGTAGATGGGAAAGGTATATTTATCGAGACAACTGAAGGAGTTGCAGGAGAGTTTATTTTTAAAGCCAACACTACCATTATTGACTTATTACAAAATAAAGGCACACTTGTAAAGCATAATCCAATCACACATTCTTATCCACATTGCTGGAGACATAAGACGCCAGTAATATTTCGTGCTACTCCCCAATGGTTTGTCTCTATGACTCAAAAAAAATTAAGAGACAAGGTCAATGAAGAGATACTGAATGTGAAATGGATACCTAGTTGGGGTCAGAAGCGGATTGAATTAATGGTAGGAAATAGACCTGATTGGTGTATTTCGCGCCAACGATACTGGGGTTCGCCAATCACTTTATTTATTAATAAAAATACTGGTGAATTACATCCAGATACCGATGCACTGTTTGAAGCTGTGGCTAAAAAAATTGAACTTGAAGGAATTGAAGCTTGGTTTAAGCTCAAGGTGGAAGACATTCTAGGTTCTGATGCATCTGAGTACGAGAAAACTACTGATACACTAGATGTATGGTTCGACTCTGGGGTTAGTCATTATGCGGTATTAAAAGCTAGTGATTATTTAAGTGATGTAGCTGATATGTATCTTGAAGGATCAGACCAGCATAGGGGTTGGTTTCAATCATCCCTTATAACTTCTTGTGCGATAAATGGCAAGGCACCTTATAAGCAGGTATTGACTCATGGCTTTACTGTCGATCAAAAGGGATACAAAATGAGTAAATCCTTAGGTAATGTTATTCCACCTCAAAAGGTTGTTAACTCGCTTGGTGCTGATATTTTAAGGTTATGGATAGGAAGTACAGATTATTCAGGTGAAATGACGGTGTCTGATGAAATTCTTAATCGAAGCGCTGATAGCTATAGAAGAATAAGAAATACAATGCGCTTTATGCTCGCTAATATGCAAGGATTTGATTCTAGCAAAGACCTCGTAAAAGTAGATCAGATGCTGTTGCTAGATAAATGGATTGTTTCAAAGACTGCCGAACTTCAATCTCAAGTTATTAAAGGTTATGATGAGTACAATTTTCATCATGTAATGAAAATTATTTTGAATTTTTGTACAAATGACCTAGGCGGTTTTTATTTAGATATTATCAAGGATCGGCAATACACTACGCAAACAGATTCATTAGCAAGACGCTCTGCTCAAAGCGCTTTATTTCATATTTCTCATACTATGGTGCGCTGGTTATCGCCTATACTTTCATTTACATCTGAAGAGGTGTGGCAGTATTTGCCAGGCGCTTCAAGTGAGAGTATTTTTTTACAGACTTGGTATGAAGACTTGGAGGGAGATTTTAAGAATCGCTCAATCGAAGTCGCCAGAGATATCAATGTATATCTTCGCAAGGAGCTAGAAGAAATGCGAAGAGATAAGGTTATTGGTTCTTCACTGGATGCAGAAGTCGATATTTATTGTGATGATAAAAATTACCAAGCACTATTAGAATTAGAGAGTGAGTTAAGGTTTGTTTTTATTACTTCTGAGGCAAAAGTTCATTTACTGTCTGACAAGCCAGTAGATGCAGTAGATATTAATAACACCTTAGCTATTAGAGTTAAAAAAAGTGGCTACGAAAAGTGCGTTCGTTGCTGGCATCATAGAGAGGAAATTGGAAAAAATGATTTACATAAAGAGTTGTGTGGACGCTGCATAGAAAACGTTGCAGGTAACGGAGAAATTAGGGTATTTGCTTAATGGTAAGTAATCAGAAAATATTAAATGTAGAACTTGGTGCCAAGTCATATCCAATTTATATTGGAAGTAACTTGCTTTCACAAAAATCTTATCTTGAAAACCACATTAGTGGACAGCAAGTAATGATAGTTTCTAATTCGACAGTTGCACCTATTTATTTAGATAAAGTCATTAAATTGCTAGATAAGTTTAATGTTGAAGTCACAATTTTGCCTGATGGTGAACAATACAAAACACTTGAAACTACTAAAACCATATTTGATGCTTTGCTTAATGCTAAATTTGATCGAAGCGCAACCATGATAGCATTGGGCGGTGGTGTTGTAGGCGATATAACTGGCTTTGCAGCGGCTTCCTATCAGAGAGGCATTAACTTTATTCAAATACCGACGACTTTGCTTTCTCAGGTCGATTCAAGTGTGGGCGGTAAGACCGGTGTGAATCATGAGTTAGGCAAAAATATGGTTGGCGCATTCCATCAACCAAAAGCAGTCATTATTGATGTTGATACGCTTGAGACTTTGAATGAACGAGAGTTTTCTGCAGGCATGGCTGAAGTAATTAAATATGGATTACTTGGCAATGTTGATTTTTTATTGGAGCTTGAAAAGAATGTTGATGCAATAATGAATCGTGATAAAAATTTGATAATTAATGCTGTATCTCGTTCATGTGAAGACAAAGCGAATATAGTTGCTGAAGATGAATTTGAGCGCGGGAAAAGATCACTATTAAATTTTGGACATACCTTTGGCCATGGTATCGAGAATGTTTTAGGCTATGGAACCTACCTTCATGGTGAGGCAATTTCTATTGGTATGTATATGGCTGCAAAACTCTCTGAGCTCGAAGGTAACTTGTCAGTAGGTGATGTTGAGCGTGTTAAAAATATCCTTACTAAAGCAAAGCTACCTTGTAATATAGAAGGCGAAGTCTCAAGTGAGAATTTAATTAAGGCTATGTCAATAGATAAAAAAGCTATAGATGGTAATATACGACTAGTGCTTTTGAAATATTTAGGTGATTCTTATTTATCAGATAGTTATTCAAAAGAAAATTTTCAACAAGTAATATCTAATTTTTGTCAATAATAGTTAATTTTTATGTCATTAGATAATAAACAAGTTAAGGAAATTGCCTACTTAGCAAAGCTAAGTGTTGATGATTCTCAGTTAGAGCAAAGTACAGAGGAGCTTAACAATATACTTAATTTAATGGAGGAGCTGGGTGAAATAGAGACAGGTGACATAGAGCCAATGGCACACCCGCTTCATATGTCTCAGCGCTTAAGAGAGGATGAGGTGAGTGAAGGTGATTTGTCAAAAGAATTCCAAAAAATAGCACCAAAAACAGGAAAAAGTCATTTTCTTGTCCCAACAGTGATTGAATAATGATGCATAAATTATCTATAACTGAGCTATCTAAAGGCTTAAAAAATAAAGATTTTTCATCCGTCGAGTTAACCAAGCACTACCTTGACAGGATAGCCGTCTCTGAACTTAATTCATATATTACGGTTACTGATGAATTGGCGCTTTCTCAGGCAAAAGATGCAGACCTTAAAATAGCTAAAGGAAAGGGCACTATATTGACTGGAATCCCCTATGCTCACAAAGATATTTTTTGCACTAAAGGTGTAAAAACTTCTGCCGGCTCGAAGATGTTAGATTCATTTATCTCTCCTTATGATGCAACCATTACAGAGAAGTTTAATAATGAAAATATGGTTATGCTTGGAAAGACTAATATGGATGAGTTTGCGATGGGTTCCTCCAATGAAAATTCTTATTATGGGCCAGTCAAAAACCCTTGGGATCAAAAAAGGGTTCCTGGTGGATCTTCAGGAGGCTCTGCAGCTGCAGTAGCAGCTCGAATAGCGCCATTTGCTACTGGAACTGATACGGGTGGAAGTATTCGACAACCTGCAAGCCTTTGCGGTATTACTGGAATTAAGCCAACCTATGGACGAATTTCAAGATATGGAATGATTGCTTACGCATCTAGCCTTGACCAGGCAGGGCCGTTGACTCAAACTGCTGAAGATGCTGCAATTGTATTAAACTCGATGTCAGGTTTTGATGATAAAGACTCAACCAGTGCAACAAAAGAAACGCCTGACTATACAAAAAATTTAGGAAACTCTATAAAAGGCTTAAAAATTGGCCTTCCAAGGGAATTTTTCTCTGAAGGCCTAGAAAGTGATGTTGAAAAGGTTATTATGCAGTCAATTAGTGAATTTGAGGCTATGGGGGCGGAAGTTCATGAAGTTTCCCTTCCAAACTCAGCTTACGCTATTCCAACTTACTACATCGTTGCACCGTGCGAATGCTCATCAAACTTATCAAGATTTGATGGCGTCAGATACGGATATCGTTGCGATGACCCAAAAGACCTAAATGATTTATATCTCAGATCTCGCTCTGAAGGTTTTGGTGATGAAGTTAAGCGCCGTATCATGATTGGTACCTATGCACTTTCTGCTGGCTACTACGATGCTTACTATCTTAAAGCGCAAAAAGTACGTCATTTGATCAGCGAAGACTTTAAAAAAGCCTTTAAAAGTGTTGATGTAATAATGGGACCTGTTTCACCTACTACAGCATTTGAAATAGGTGCTATAAAAGACTCAGTATCAATGTATTTGGCAGATATTTATACACTGTCTGCAAACTTAGCAGGTCTTCCAGGGATGAGTATTCCAGCTGGATTTTCTAATAATTTACCTGTTGGTTTACAGCTGATTGGAAATCACTGGTCTGAAGAAACCTTATTAAATGTAGCGCATCAATTCCAATTGCAAACTAATTGGCATTCTCAACTTCCTGTAGAACCATAAAGAGGACTGATGATGACTTGGGAAACGGTAATTGGATTAGAAATACATTCACAATTAAGAACGAAATCGAAGATTTTTTCGGGTGCATCTACTGCATTTGGAGCTAAGCCTAACACTCAAGCTTGTGCAGTCGATCTAGGGTATCCGGGCGTACTGCCAGTGCTTAATAAAGAGGCTGTAAATATGGCACTAAGTTTTGGTTTAGCTGTTAATGCTAAAATCAATCAGCACTCTATTTTTGCTAGAAAAAATTACTTTTATCCTGACCTTCCTAAGGGTTATCAAATTTCTCAGTTTGAATTGCCAATTGTAGGACAAGGAGAAATTGAAATACCTTTAGAGGACGGTCAAAATAAAATGGTTGGTATAACTCGTGCTCACCTTGAAGAAGATGCGGGTAAATCTATACATGACCTCTATGATGACTTCACTGCAATTGATCTTAATCGAGCAGGAACACCACTTTTAGAAATAGTCTCTGAGCCGGATATGAGTAGCGCAAAAGAGGCAGTTACTTATGCTAAAAAAATCCATTCATTGGTACAATATATAGGTATTTGTGATGGAAATATGCAGGAAGGTTCATTTCGTTGTGATGCAAATGTTTCAATAAGAAAAAAAGGCGATGAACTAGGGACTCGTGCAGAGCTTAAAAATATAAACTCATTTAAATTTTTAGAGAAAGCAATTAACTTGGAAGTTGAAAGGCAAATCGATATCCTCGAAGATGGTGGTTCTATTGTTCAGGAAACAAGACTCTATGATGCGGTTAAGAATGAAACAAGATCAATGCGATCTAAGGAAGAAGCAAATGACTATAGGTATTTTCCTGATCCTGACTTATTACCTGTTGCTATTAATGATGAACTTCTTTCTCAAATAAAAAAAAGCCTTCCAGAGCTGCCAACAGAAAAGAAAATCAGATTTATAAAAGATTTTGGACTCAGTGAATATGATGCAGAAAATTTGACAGCCCAGATAGATATCGCTGACTATTTTGAATCTATGATTGCAAAAGGTGCTGATGTAAAGCTCTCAGCCAATTGGGTGATGGGCGACCTTGCAGCTTCACTAAATAAAAACCAAATCGAGATTCAGGATTCGCCCATATCAGCTATAGAGTTATATGAGCTCATTACAAAAATTAGTGATAATACAATCTCAGGAAAAATTGCCAAAGATATTTTTAAATCCATGTGGGAAGGAAAGGGAAGTGTAGAAGAGATTATTGAAAATCAGGGTTTAAAACAAATGACAGATATTGATGCTTTAGAAGGCATAATTGATGAAGTTGTTAATAACAATACTCTACAAGTTCAGCAATTTAAAGATGGAAACTCTAAACTTTTAGGTTTTTTTGTTGGTCAAGTTATGAAGGCTACAAATGGAAAGGCAAATCCAAAACAAGTCAATAAAATTCTAAATGATAAGCTCTCCTAAATTTGCAGACCTAGGTGAGGATTATTTCTCAAGAGTTGATACCCAAAAACTCAAAAATAGCCATCTAATCCATGTCAACAAAGATTTGCAAGCAAACCTTAAACTAAACCTAACAGAAGAAGAACTACTTGCTATCTGCTCAGGCGAAAAAAAATTAGGTGAAGTAGATCCAATTTCTAGTGTCTACGCTGGACACCAGTTTGGCTACTTTGTTCCTCAGCTTGGCGATGGTCGTTCATGTTTAATTGGCGAGTTAAATGGATATGAATTGTCATTAAAAGGTGCAGGAACTACTCCATTCTCACGTGGCGCTGATGGTCGAGCGGTTCTTCGGTCTAGTATTCGCGAATACTTATGTTCTATTGCCATGGAAGGATTGAATATTCCTACAACTAAATGCCTTGCAATTGTTGCAAGTGATACCGATGTATATCGAGAGCATATAGAGAGTGGTTCAATTGTTACCCGTGTTTCTGAAAGTCATATACGCTTCGGGCATTTCGAATATTTTGCCTCAAAAGGTCAAAATGAAAACGTAAAAAAACTAGCAGATTTTGTTATTAATCATTACTACCCTAAATTGAAAGGAAAAAATTGTTATTTAGATCTATTTAAGACAGTAGTTCAAACTACTGCTGTAATGATTGCTCGCTGGCAGGCGCAAGGGTTTGCTCATGGCGTGATGAATACTGACAATATGTCAATTTTAGGTCTAACTATTGATTATGGACCTTTTAGTTTCATGGAAATTTATAATCCAGCTTTTATATGTAACCACTCTGATAGCCAAGGTCGCTACTCGTTTGAAAGGCAACCCTCAGTTGCTCTATGGAATTTAGAGCGACTTGCTGATTCAATGAGGAGTTTAGTTGATGAGGATGACTTGAAAGATGCCTTGGCTGTATACCAATCCTCTTTAGTGAAGGAGTACTCACTCTTGATGAGGCAAAAATTTGGCTTACTAAAAGTTGTTGACGAAGATAGCACTTTGATTAATGATTTTTTGCAATTGCTTTATACCAACAAGAGAGACTACCATCGCTCAATGAGGCAACTTTCAGACCAAAAAGAACAATCTATGGGGAGTGAATTTGATACCTGGTTTGAACGATATCATAAGAGGATTAAGCAAGAAATTGAAAAACCTAAACAGAGGCAAGAATTGATGAATTCAGTTAACCCTAAGTATGTTTTAAGAAACTATTTGGCAGAAGTAGCGATCAGAAAGGCTGAAGATTTAAATCAGTATGATGAAATTGAGACTTTGTTTAACTTATTAAGATCTCCATTCGAGAGTCATAAAGGGTTTGATTTATATGACAGTGAGGCTCCAGAATGGGCTCAAAGTTTAGAGCTTAGCTGCTCATCTTAGCTGCCTAAAGTTGCCGATTTAACTAGATAAATGCTATGAAGAATAGTTGAATCTGATTAACAATTGGTAATACAAATAGTTTAAAGCCACCTATATACATTAAACCCAACAATATTAGAAAACCATATTGCTCGAATTGGCCATATTTATATGCCAATGGCCCAGGTAGAAGCGCACTAATGACTCTAGATCCGTCTAGTGGAGGAATTGGCAAAAGATTGAATACGGCCAATAAAATATTAAAAAATATTCCTATACCAGCCATTTTTAATAAAATAGGTATGTTCAAATTAATTGAAATTATGGCAACTAGAACCCAACCAATAGCCATAAGAAAATTTGCTCCTGGCCCAGCAAGCGCGACTAAAATCATTCCTGATTTTTGAGACCTAAGTGCACGAAAATTAATTGGAACTGGTTTTGCCCATCCAAAAATAAAACCGACATTCATTACTATTAATAATAATGGTACCACTACTGTTCCTACTGGATCAACATGCTTAATTGGGTTTAAGGTTACTCGCCCCATCATTCTCGCAGTATGATCCCCTAACTTACTTGCTACCCAGCCATGAGCCGCCTCATGAAGCGTAATTGCGAATAGAAGCGGAATAATATAAATTAATAAAGTTTGAAAATCAGGCATTAGGTAAAATCATAATATATATTGATATTAATTTGTATTTTATATGAAAAGCAGTGATTCATTAATCTCTACAGTTAAAGAAGCTCCTAATGATGCTCAAATCATTTCTCATCAGCTAATGATCAGAGCAGGATTGATTTCAAAATTAGCTTCAGGCATATATTCATACCTTCCATTGGGCTTAAAAGTAGTTCAAAAAGTTGAGAAAATCATTCGCGAAGAGATGAATAAATCCAAAGCACTAGAATTATTGATGCCGGTTGCACAGCCTGCAGAAATATGGCAAGAATCAAAAAGATGGGAAGAGTATGGCCCAGAGCTTCTTCGTTTTAAGGATAGGCATGATAGAGATTTTTGCCTGGGCCCTACACATGAAGAAGTTATTACCAATATTGCTAAGCAATATCTTAGAAGTTACAAGCAGCTGCCAATAAATTTCTATCAAATTCAAACCAAATTTAGAGATGAAATTCGACCTCGCTTTGGTGTAATGCGTTCCAGAGAGTTTATTATGAAGGATGCGTATTCATTTCATATTGATGAAAAATCACTTGGCGAGACTTATCAAATAATGCATCAGACATATTGCAATATTTTTGATAGAATTGGGTTTAACTATAGAGCTGTTTTGGCAGATTCTGGGGCAATTGGAGGTGAAAGTTCTCATGAATTTCATGTACTGGCTGATTCTGGTGAAGATGCGATTTGTTTTTCTGATGAATCAGATTATGCCGCAAATATTGAGCGTGCAGAAACTCTTCCTCAAGGAAAGCCTAAACCTGCTAAGCAAACATTAGAGCTAGTTAAGACGCCAGGTGTAAAAACAATTAATGACGTTTGTAACTTATTAAAAATTAAGCCAACAAACTCAATTAAAACGCTAATTGTTGAGGGAGATGACGATAATCTGGTTGCTCTAGTTTTGCGTGGTGATCACGAACTTAATGAAGTCAAAGCTTCAAAAATCCAAGGTCTTAAGCAGCCACTACAAATGGCTGAAGAAGAAAAAGTTCAGCAACGGCTTGGCTGTTCATTTGGATCAATAGGTGTTGTTAATCTTGATATTCCAATTATTGCTGATTATGCAGCAGCATTTTTATCAGATTTTGTTTGTGGCGCTAATGAAAATGATAAGCACTTTGTAGGAGTTAACTGGAACCGCGATACTTCAAAAGTTACTTCTAGCGATTTGCGTAACATTGTTACTGGAGATCCTTCGCCAGATGGTAAAGGAAAGCTTGAAATTAAGAGGGGTATTGAGGTTGGTCATATTTTCCAGCTTGGTACAAAGTATTCAGACTCTATGAATGCTAATGTTATTGGTGAAGATGGAAGGGCAGTTAATATGAATATGGGCTGCTATGGCATTGGAGTCACTAGAATTGTAGCTGCAAGTATTGAACAAAATCATGATGATAAGGGAATTATTTTCCCTGAAGCTATAGCTCCTTTTCACCTAGTTATTGTTCCAATAAATTACAATAAATCTAGTAGGGTTAAGGCTTTGGCAGATGAGCTTTATAATGACTGTTTAGAGCAAGGTATTGAGGTGTTATTAGATGATCGTAAAGAACGTGCAGGTGTAATGTTTGCTGACTCTGAGTTACTCGGAATTCCGCATCGACTTGTTATAAGTGATACTCATGCTGATAATGGGAAAATCGAATATAAATCAAGAAAGGAATCTGACAAAGTTGAAGTTGATTTTAAGGTAGCTGTTAACTTTATTCTAGAAAAGCTTGCTTAATGATATTTCTTCAATATATACTGCCTCAGCACTTTTTGTCGAAGCTGATGTTTCGTTTCGCAAAAATCGAAACTTTGTGGATAAAAAATACCTGCACCCGCTGGTTTGTTAATAAATACAATGTCAACTTAGCTGAAGCTGAACTTGAAAATATTGAAGACTATATTAACTTCAATGATTTTTTTACAAGAGCTTTAAAGCCAAATTTAAGGCCAATATCAGAATCTAAGCTTATCTCTCCTGTCGATGGTGTTGTTTCTCAAGCAGGCAAGATTCAAGACTCTCAAATCTTACAAGCTAAAGGGCGTCAATATTCGACCTCAGAGCTTCTCGCAGATAAAGCTTCAGAAGAACTGGAAAATGGAAGCTTTGCAACAATATATTTATCACCTAAAGACTACCATCGTATTCATATGCCTTGTGATGGAACCTTAGTAGCAATGAAATATATTCCTGGCGATCTTTTCTCAGTAAACCAAAAGACTGTTAGACATGTTGAGAAAGTTTTTGCAAGAAATGAACGTCTAGTTTGTTTATTCAAAACTGAATTTGGTGAAATGGCTTTTGTGTTAGTTGGCGCAATTTTTGTAGGCTCTATGCAAACAAGTTGGCATGGCCAGATAACCCCTACCTATGGGAAAAAAATTATAAATTTTAACTATAAAGATAAAGAGGTTAGGCTTTCTAAGGGCGATGAATTAGGTCGATTTAATATGGGTTCGACTGTAATTATGCTCCTGCCAGAAAGATCAACAGAAATAAATCTGATTGAGGGGCAAGAGCTTAAAATGGGACAAGCGATTATATAATTAAGCTTCTATTTCTGTCTCTTTTTCTGTCATTGACTCAATTTGTCTCTCAAATTCTCTTAGACGCTTATATACACTTGCTAATTCGATAATTGTTGGCCATGAGTTGAATAGGTACTGAAGTGATCCTTCAACTCTACCAAAGGCTCTAATGATTTGCTGCATTACTCCAAGAGTCATAACTCCCGCTACAATAGCTGGGGCTAAGACAATATAGGCAACTAAAACGTTTACCTGTAAGTAGGCAAGTCTTCCAATATTAAAGTACAAATACTGTAAGTAACTTTTGTAGTGGATAATTCGAACCCCATCAAAAAGCTCTTCTAGAGTTTTTGGTCTTATGGTGCCATCATCCTCTGCGATAACAAGTATTTTTCGATAAGCAGCCTCTCTCTTTTGTAGGTCATATTCGATACCGACTAGTCTTAAAACCCATGCTAGAGCAATCATAAGTATAGTACCACCTACAGCCCAAATAAATGCAGCTGTGACTAACCCATACTCCCAATCAGCAAACCACATAATAGGAATACCTACAGCTAATCCCATTAATAATGGGAAGTATTCAATTAGCACCATAATGGATTGAATTAAACTTGTTCCAAGGCTCTCCATGATACGAGAAAATCTAATAGTATCTTCTTGGACACGCTGCGAAGCACCCTCAATCGTTCTAGCTTTGTCATAAACACTATGATAAAACTCTACCATTGATGCACGCCACCTGAATAAGAAATGCGAGGTTAAAAATGATGTTGCAAGTGCTAGAACTATGTACAAGGCAGCAAGCCTTGCAAAGCTCCATAGACCACCTATATATTCTTCCATAGTGATTGCATTTGGTGTACCAAGGGCTTTTTGAATCATGTCATAGAAACCACCAAACCATTCATTGATTCGTACATCAATTTGGACTGACAACCAGAGCGAAGTTAGAATAACTGCTGAACCAAGATAGGCCCAAAGAAACCATTTTTTTTCTGTAAAAAATTTAAACATTATTATTCCTTAAAATTTTAAGATATCCACTATTTGGTAAAGATAATACCTAATTTATTTTGTTGATTTTAACAAGTTTGATACCTTGCTTATTAACTTGAATAATCTCAATTATTAGTGACTCAATTTTAAGAGAGACGTTGTGTTGAGGAAAGCTTTGAAGGTGCTCCAAAATTAGCCCATTGAGTGTCTTGGCATTATCAAACGGAAGTTTTACCTTGAGTGCTGAGTTAATCTCACGAATACTGATTCTAGGATCCACCAAATAGCTACCATCATCTTGTAGATTTATTTCATTTATACTTTCGCCTTGGCTGGAAGTAAATTGACCAACAATTTCTTCCAAAATATCATCTAGAACAACCATTCCTTGTACTTCACCATACTCATCTACAACAATACCAAGTCTCCTTTTCTGATTTTTAAAGTGCTCAAGTTGATGAGATAAAGGGGTTCCTTCAGGTATGAAGTAAGGCTCACGAATCAGCTCTTTGATTGCAGAAATATCCATTTCATCTTTTGCATAGACGTTTACAACATCTCTCATATGAATGGTTCCAATAATATTGTTTTCTGAGCCATCAAATATAAGAAGCCGAGTATGTTGCACTCGTTTGAGTTGCTCAAATATTTCATCTTCATTATTAATATCTACACTTACAAGCTCATGATGAGGAATCATAATATCCTCAACCTTTGCTTTTTCAAGGTCAATAATATTAAGAAGCATTTTTCGATAATTTTTAGACAGCATGGGCTTTGAATCTACTACAGCCATTCTCAGCTCTTCTGAATTCAAAATATCATTATTTATATTTTTTAATCCAAATAGTTTAAGGATGGATTTAGAAATGTATGATATTAAAAAAATTAATGGCCTAAAAACCTTAATTAATACCTCTAAAAACCATGAGGCAGGTAGAGCAATTTTTTCTGGATTTTTTGCAGCGTAAGTTTTTGGTGTTGTTTCAGCAAAAATTAAAATGATTACTGTTAACGTCAGTGAAGCAAGAATAACCGAACCTTCACCCCAAAGCTTAATTGCAAGAAGTGTTGCGATACTTGCAGCAAGTATGTTGACAAAGTTGTTACCTAGTAGGATTCCGCCAATCAAGTAATCAATATTTTTTAAGAGCTTTTCTACTCTTTTGGCTTGGTGATTATTTTTTGCGCTGAGTGATTTGAGGCGATATCGATTAATTGCCATCATCGATGTTTCGGATGCAGAAAAAAAAGCTGAAGCTAAAATTAGAACGAAAAGTAAAACACTTAGCCAAAAAGTGGACAGTGATTCCAATCAGTTACCTATAATAATTAATGAATTCTTATTTTAACCTTAAAGCAGTTAAAAAACCTTAGAACAACTTATTTTGAAATATTAAGAAAATTTTTGAAAGGGCTCTAGACCCGGATATCTAGCATCATTACCAAGCTCCTCTTCAATTCGTAGTAACCTGTTGTACTTTGCAAGCCTATCAGAGCGAGAAAGGGAGCCAGTTTTAATTTGACCGCAGCTGGTTGCAACTGCAAGGTCAGCAATTGTGGTATCTTCAGTTTCACCACTCCTATGAGACATTACGCAAGTATAGCCAGCATCAAGAGCCATTTTCATTGCACTAAAGGTTTCAGTTAGTGTACCGATTTGGTTAACTTTTATAAGAATAGAATTTGCGATATTATTTTTAATGCCTTTTTTTAAAATTTTACTGTTGGTAACAAATAAATCATCACCTACTAATTGCACTTTATGAGAAAGTTTTTTAGTAAGCATTTCCCAGCCTTCCCAGTCATTTTCATCCATTCCATCTTCAATCGAGATAATCGGATAATTTTCAACCCATGTTGCAAGATATTCAGTAAATTCAGCGTTACTAAGCTTTAAGTTTTCTGAAGATAAGTTGTAAGTACCATCTTTATAAAACTCGGAACTTGCGGCATCTATCCCAATAAAAATATCTTTTCCAGCAATATAGCCTGCATTTTCAATGGCTTCTACTATCACTTTTAATGCTTCTTCATTTGAACTTAAATTTGGGGCAAAGCCTCCCTCATCTCCAACAGAAGTATTAAGGCCTCTTAGATTGAGAACTGCCTTCAAGTGATGAAAAACTTCTGTGCCATATCTCAAGGCCTCTTTAAAGCTAGGAGCGCCTGCAGGTATAATCATAAACTCTTGAATGTCAACGCTATTATTGGCATGCTCACCACCATTAATAATGTTCATCATAGGGACTGGGAGTTGATAGGTTTTAGAAAAATCAAACGAACGAAAGAGAGACTGTTTGTTATTATTTGCATTTGCATGAGCGCATGCTAATGATACAGCTAGAATAGAATTTGCACCTAGTCTAGACTTTGTTTCAGTACCATCCAAGTCAATCATTTTTTGATCAATAGCTTGCTGGTTGGAGATTGACATACCGACTAAAGCATCGTTAATTTCATTATTAACAATATTAACGGCATTAATAACACCTTTTCCTAGATAGCGATTTTTGTCACCATCTCTAAGCTCTAAAGCCTCTCTTTGGCCTGTAGATGCTCCTGATGGAACTATTGATCTTCCAAGGGTGCCATTACTAAGAATGACATCTGCCTCTACTGTCGGGTTGCCTCTAGAATCTAAAACCTCACGGGCTTTGATTTGTTTGATTGTCATTTAAGAATTATTAAATTGGTAAAAAAAGAACTAAATTTTAAACTAGGGTTTTTTTTACTTTGTGTCAAATTGTTTCAAATTTATTCAAAGAAAGATTTCATTTTACCAAAAAAAGAATTTGACTCTGGGTGATGTTTAGCTTCACAAGAGTCAGAAAAATCTTTTAGCAGCTTTTTTTGTTTTGAGTTTAAATGAACAGGAGTTTCAACTTTTACTTGACATAGAAGATCACCTGAGCCACTATACCTCATAGCCGGCATACCCTTGCCACGAAGTCTAAAAAGCTTTGAAGTTTGAGTGCCGGAAGGCACGCTAATTTTAAGTTTTCCATCTAAGGTGGGAACTTCAATTGAGCCACCAAGAGCAGATGTTGCAAAATCAATTGGAACTTCACAATACAAATCATTACCTTCGCGCTGAAAAATTGGATGATCTTTTATGTGAATTTGAACATAAAGATCGCCAAACGCTCCTCCACGCAAGCCGGCTTCACCTTCACCACTAAGTCGAATTCGATTTCCAGTGTCAACCCCAGCGGGGATTTTTACAGAAAGAGTTTTTTGTTTTCTTACAATTCCCTGACCTCGGCAAGTGCCACATGGAGATTCAATTTTTTCCCCGGAGCCATTACACTGGTTGCAAGGTCTTTGGATGGCAAAGAAGCCTTGTTGCATAGTAGTTTGACCAGTACCATGACAATTACTGCAAGTTTTTACAGATGTTCCTGGTTTTGCCCCACTTCCAGAGCAGGTGTCACAGGTATCATTTTTAGGCACTCTAATTTTAACTGTGTCACTCTTTGCTGCCTGCCTTAAGTCAATCTCTAAATCATAGCGTAGATCGGGACCTCTATTATCTGGTTTGGCATTTCCACCACCAAAGATATCTCCAAATATATCTCCAAAACCGCCAGCTCCTCCAAAAGGATTACCTCCACTAAACCCGCCAGCGCCTTGCTCGACACCTGCATGCCCAAACTGGTCGTAAGCTGATCTTTTTTGAGGATTAGAAATTACATCATATGCCTTGCGAACTTCTTTAAATTTTTTCTCTGCACCAACCTTATCATCACCATTTCTATCAGGGTGATACTTCATAGCAAGGCGCTTGTATGCCTTTTTTATTTTGGCTTCATCTGCGCCTTTATCAACGCCCAAAACTTCGTAGTAATCTCTTTGTGACATATATCCCTTATACTATTAAACCTCCCATGAAGTTCATCAAGGGAGGTTTTTTATAACATCTTATACAGTTTTACTTACTTTTCTTCTTTAACTTCTTCGAAGTCTGCATCTACAACATCATCATTTGCTTGAGCGTTATCATCTTGTGGGTCTTCAGCACTTGCTTTTTCTTGTGCTTTTTGCGCTAGAACTTGTGCTTTTTCACTCAGGTTTTGAACTTTAGCATCGATTGCTTCTTTATCATCTCCTTTGATACTTTCTTCAAGTTCATTTACAGCAGCCTCAATAGCTGATTTTTCATCATCAGAGACTTCATCTTTTAGTTCTTCAAGAGTTTGTCTTGTTGAGTGAACTAGAGAATCAGCCATGTTACGAGAAGTTACAAGCTCTTGAAATTTCTTATCTTCTTCGGCATGCGCTTCAGCATCTTTGATCATTTTGTCAACTTCTTCATCTGAA
>Ga0209445_1000890_pt1 | contig 16563 bp, 16 predicted proteins | sample MarorgKNORR_S2LV_4_FD_188223 | JGI IMG/M metagenome (GOLD analysis project Ga0209445, IMG submission 188223) | Marine microbial communities from the Southern Atlantic Ocean, analyzing organic carbon cycling - NADW_A/KNORR_S2/LV (SPAdes) (version 2) | ecosystem: Environmental > Aquatic > Marine >...
TCCATCAGCACCTTGTTGTCCATCAGCACCTGGTGGTGGAGAAGCATTCTTGTAAAGTTCAGCGGTTACTTCATTAACTAAAGATTGAAGTGCTTCAAGTTTAGGTTTTAATTCAGATGGTTCTTTATCTAAAACTTCTTTCACTTCTTTTGCTGCATCAGTAATTTTAATTCCTTGTTCTTGTGAAATCTTATCTTTCAAATCATGATTTACTAATTTTTCAGTAGTATAGATATAACTCTCTGCTTCATTTTTAAGATCAATTTTTTCTTTCTTTACTTTATCTTCATCAGAAAACTTTTCAGCATCTTCTTTTAATTTTTCAATTTCTTCTGGAGATAATTTTGAATTAGATTCAATAGTAATTTTTGCTTCTTTTTGTGTACCAAGATCTTTTGCGGTAACATTGATAATTCCGTTTGCATCAATATCAAATTTAACTTCTATTTGTGGAACTCCTCTTGCAGCTGGTGGTAAATCAGTAAGATTAAAGCTTCCCAATGAAACATTATCTGTTGCCATTGGTCTTTCTCCTTGAACAACATGAATAGTTACAGCTGTTTGGTTATCTGCAGCTGTTGTGAAAACTTTAGCTTTAGAAGTTGGAATAGTTGTATTTCTTTCAATTAATGGTTCTCTTACACCACCTAATGTTTCAATTCCTAATGTTAGAGGTGTAACATCAAGTAAAACTATGTCACTAGTAACATCACCAGCAATAATTCCTGCCTGAATTGCAGCACCCATTGCTACTGCCTCCATTGGATCAACACCAGATTCAGTTTCTTGTTTAACAACTTCACTAACAAATTTTTTGACTAGAGGAATTCTTGTTGGTCCACCTACCATGACAATTTTATTAATATCAGAATTAGATAATTTTGCATCTTCTAATGCTTTGAGTATTGAAGGCTTACATCTATCAACAATTGGTCCAATTAATTCATCTAGTTTAGCTCTTGTAATTCTCATTTCAAGATTTTTAGCACCTGCAGAAGGATCATGTGCAATAAATGGTAAATTAACATCAGTTTCCATCACTGTTGATAATTCAATTTTTGCTTTTTCACAAGCTTCTCTAATTCGTGTCATTGCTGTTGAATCAGAAGTTAGATCAACACCTTCCTTTTTCTTAAATTCATCTACAACATAATCAATCAGAACTTTATCCATATCTGTACCACCTAATTTAGTATCTCCAGATGTACTAAGCACTTCAAATACACCACCACCCATTTCCATTATTGTGACATCTAGTGTACCACCACCAAAATCAAAAACAAGTATTTTCATATCTTGTTTAGCTTTATCTAAACCAAATGCTAATGATGCAGCAGTTGGTTCATTAATAATTCTAACAACATCTAGACCAGCAATAGTTCCAGCGTCTTTAGTGGCTTGACGTTGATTATCATCAAAATATGCAGGAACTGTAATTACTACTTTCTCAATAGGTTCTCCAACAAATGCTTCTGCATCTTTTTTAATTTTTTGAAGAATAAATGCAGAAATTTGTTGAGGTTTGTATTGTTTATCTAAAATTTTAAAAGTTTCATCAGAACCCATTTTTCTTTTGGCAGCAATAATAGTATTATCTGGATTTGTAACAGCTTGTCTTCTAGCAGGCTCACCAACTAAAAGCTCACCATCCTTACTAAATGCAACAACAGATGGAAATGCTTTACCACCAACAGTTGCTCCTTCAGCAGCTGGAATAATAGTTGGTTTTCCACCCATTACGACTGCAGCAGCAGAATTACTTGTTCCTAAGTCAATACCAATAATTTTAGTCATTTTTTATCATCATCCTTTTTTGAAATTTCTACTAGCGTAGGTCTTATAATCCTCTCATGAGAAATATATCCCTTCCTGATCTCTTTAGTGATTGTGTTGTCATCTAAGGTTGGATCAGAGATTATAGAAATTGCTTCATGAAAATTTGGGTTAAAAATTTCGCCTAATGCCTCAATAGGGACAACATGATATTTTTGCATTAATAATTCCATATTTTTTAAAATCGAATTTAAACCATCTGCATTAATTTTACTTTCAGATATTACTTCTTTAGCTCTAATGAAATCATCATAAATTTTGATAAAATCTAACATGAATTCATCAATTTTAGAATTAACACCATGTTCAATATCAGATTGTGTCTTTTTACTAAGATTTTGAAAATCTGCTAATACATGTTTTAATTTTTCTTCAAATTGAGATGACTTTTGTTTTTCTAAATCTAATAATTTTGATAAATCTTCAGAAGTTTTTTCAATATTATCATTATATTTAGATTCTTTAGAAAGATTATTAGTTTCACTTACATCTTCAGAAATAACTTCAGGAGTAATTTCTTCAGGAGTAATTTCTTCAGGAGTAATTTCTTCAGGAGTAATTTCTCCAGAATTATTTTCATCAGACAATTTAAACAGAATAAATTTTTAGCTAATTTATACTATTATTGAAGCGTTTCACATAGAGGATTAGCTTTAACAATTATTAAATTAGAATCATGTTTAGTCTTTTCAATATTATCAAAATCAGATTGTGAGCATGCTACAATAATTGTAGTTTTATCACTATGAAACAAATTAAAATCGGGATTTTGGTAAGCTTCAACATCTCCAATATAATCACGTAATCGTGTAGTCAAATTTTGAAGCATTTCAATTTTATCTCCACGCATTACATGTTGATCAAGTGTCCAAGATAATGCAATTTTTGTTCTACTTGCTTTTAGATCATTTTTCTTTAATGTTATACGAATTTCATCAATTAATTTTTTCATATAACCATCAATACCTTTTACACTCCCATTAATCAAATACATTAATGAATTTGAACCCTCAAATGATGAACCTAAAGATTTTAGATCAAATAATCCACTAACCATATTATCTAAAAATATCTCTTGAAAATTACTTGAAGAAAGATCATTTTTTGTAATTTCGTCTTTTGCATACTTACAAACCTCTAATACACTACATAGACTAGAAAACCTAGATAAAATATCAATAGCATGAAAATGTTCTGAGGATGAAATGGCTACAAATTTTGTTTCTTTTTTATTTGTATTAAGTAAATCAGAAAGAACTGGATCTTCTTTACCATTAAATGAACCAATAATTTTTGGTTGTTGATTAAGATCCTCTAATGGATAGTAAAAATAAGATATATTTTTACCAGCTTGAAATCCAGTTACGTGTTCTAATAATGAAATATTTTCATTATTACCTCCAAATCCAGTTGGAAGTGTAAAGATTACAGAGCTATTTTTCTTTAATGATGTAGTTGCATCTTTAAATTTAGAATGAATTTCTGTTTTAATATCTTGACCTGTTTTTCTAATTCTTGGAGTAAAGAAAAGATATTGAGCTTTAGAAATAGCTACATCGATTGGCTCCATAGCTAATAATGGTTCATCCTCTTTTAATGAAGCAACATTTGGATAAGTTTTAGCAATTTCAGCTTTAAGGGATATAGCAGATGGTGTCGATTCATCTATGATATAGACATCAGCTCCTTTAATTGCCATTTGAGATGCAAGAGCATATCCCTCAGTACTAAGTCCATAAACAACAACTTTCACTCCAGACATACAATTAGTGATGATGAGGACTAAGAAAAACTTATTGAAGTACAATAATTATCAAGAATACTTGAAAATATGGATTGATATTCTAACACCAAAACAATTATTGTTTTCCGAACCAATAGTTGAAAGATTAGGAAAAAAACATGAACTTTTGTGTACTTCTAGAGAATATGATGAAGTTTCAAAGTTATCAAAAATACGTCATTTTGACCTTATTTTTGTTGGAAAACATGGTGGAAGTGATAAAAAAAGTAAGCTTAAGGCTAGTATTGAAAGAATTGAGAAGCTATCTAAAAAAATTAAGAGATTTGAACCGGATTTAGTAATTAGTTATGGATCACCAGAGGCTGCAAGAATTTCATTTGGATTAGGAATTAAACACATAATGTTTTGTGATTCTCCACATGCTAATGCAGTAATGAGATTAACAGTACCACTAATTCAAAAATTACTAATTCCACATGTTATACCAAAAAAAGAATTTTCTAAATATGGAATTAATGAAAAAAATATTATACAATACAAAGCAATTGATGCAGTAGTTACTATGAAAAGAAAAATTGAAAAAAATATTGATTCTCCATTTAAAAATAATAATAATAAAAATATTTTGATTAGAGTAGAAGAAGAAGAAGCAGCATATACATCAAAATCAAGTAAAATTATTCCAATAATTCAAAAAATTGCAAATGATTACAAAGAGGAAAATATTCTTGTATTAGCAAGATATACTAAACAAATTGTAAATTTACAAAAAACAATTGGAAATAAAGTAAAAATTGTTAAAATGTCATTTGATGGAAAATATTTACTAAATAATACAGATATTTTCATAGGATCTGGTGGAACTATGACAGCAGAGTCTGCTTTAATGGGAGTTCCTACAATATCATATAATGCAGTTCCAAATATAGTAGAAAATTTCTTAGTAAAAAAATATCTAGTAAAAAGAGAAACAAATCCATCAAAAATTTCAAGCCATATTAAGAAAATTTTTGAATTAAAAAACAATCAAAACCAAAAAAGAGCAGAAATAATTGTTAAGCAAATGGAAGATCCAATAGAAAAACTAATGAAAATTATCAAAAATTAATTTTAAGGGTTAAATTGAATTAAAAAGTTCATTAAGGGAATAACAATGCTCGATTTAGCAGCCCGGTAGTGTAGCGGTCAAGCATAGAGGCCTTTGAAGCCTTTGACCCCAGTTCGAGTCTGGGCCGGGCTACTTTATTTAAAAATTAATAATGACTATAGCATGAACATAATATAGTCAATATTCCACAGTTTAGGCATAATGACAGATATCATCTTAGGAATGGGAGAAGTGGGTGAGACATTATTTGATTTACTTGTAGATAGAAAATTTGATTGTGTTGGAATTGATTTAGATAATACAAAATGTAAAAAATATTCTGAAAATGAAGTCATTAAAAATCCAGAATATCTTCATGTATGCCTACCAGGAGAACTAACAGGGTTTACAAATATTGTATTAAATTGGATGGATAAAATAAAAAATATTCAAGTGGTCATAATACACTCAACTGTAAAACCAGGAACCACAAAAATTATACAAGAAAAATCATCAATACCAATTTTATTTTCACCAGTTCGTGGGGTACATAGAAGGTTTTTGAATGATATTAAAAAATATACAAAATTTATTTCATTTGATGGTATAGAAATAGATTCAAAAATAAAAATAGATTTAGAAAATAGATTTGAAAAAGTAGATTGGATGTCAACAACAAAAACTGCAGAACTTGCAAAAATATTAGTAGATACAACATATTATGGATGGCTAATTAATTATGCTCAAATTACTAAAATGATTTGTGAAAAAGAAAATGTTGATTTTGATGAAATGTGGAAATTTGCAGATGAAATTCATGAAAATTTAGGAAATAGGCCTAAAATGTTTCCAGGTATCATAGGAGGACATTGTGTAATACCAAATTTGGATTTAATAGAGTATGAAAATTTAGACATGATTAAAAAAATTAATGAAATGTATGAAAAATTTAAAAAATAATTTTAATTTTTAAAAATCTAATCTTGTTAATAGCTTTGATGCAATAATAAAAAGAACAGTTGCAAGTACAGCAAGAACAACCATTTCTAAAATTACAAATTCTGTAACAGTTCCAAAAATACCTGCTCTAATTATATCAACAAGATATGTCAATGGATTAAGATAAAATGCCGTACGTAGTGGCTCAGGTGCAGTATCAGCTGGATAAAATGCTGAACTAACAAAAGCAAAGAAAAGAAAAACAGTATTAATCATTACATTAAATCCTTCACTTGAGCGTAATCTGGTAGAAATTATTGATGCCAATGAGCCAAATAATACTGATCCTGTAATTGCACCAAAAATAATGATTGGAATTGTTACTAGTGAAAATTCTGCAGATTGAAAAATTACTGGATATCCAACTATGGCAATCAAGGAAGCACTGACTAGTCCAATTATACCTATAGTGCAAATATTACTAAGAATATAGTGACTTCTAGTAAATGGACCAGACATAATTTGTTCAAACATTCCATGTCTTCTATCGTTCCAAATTAAAATTCCAGAAATCAATGTACTATTCATTATATTAAATCCAATCATACCAGATGCTAAAAATGCTGGATAGTCAAGTTCCTTACCACCAAATGGAACTTGATTAATTAATGGACCATATGCAAAACCTGCTACAAAAATATAGATTAAAGGAAAAATTATTTGCCAAATTAAAAATCCAGGATTAAGTGAAATCGTTAGATTTCTATTAACAAGTCTAATTATTGGATGCATTTTCACTCACCATTTTTAAAAATATATCCTCAAGATTTGTAGGTACTGCAGATAAATCTTCAATATCTATATTATTTTCATTAAGAATTTTTAAAACTCTAAGTAATATTAATTCTGATTGTTCTGAATGGATAATAATTGTTGTTCCAGTATCAAAATTAATTTCATAATCTGGAATATCAAGTAACAAAGAAGAAATGTTAGATTGTTTTTTTAATAAATGAATTTTGATTGTTTTTTCTTTTCCAAATCTATTTTTTAAAGCATCTGGTGAATCAACAGTAAGAATTTTCCCTTTATCAATTATAGCTATTTCATCACAAAGATATTCAGCTTCAGATAAAATATGAGTTGTATAAAAAATTGTTAAACCTGTTTTAACTTTATTTTTTAAATAATCTAATAATTTTCTCCGTGCTTCAGGATCTAATCCAACAGTGGGTTCATCTAAAAATAATAATTCCATATCATGCATAAATTCACGTGCAACTTGTACTCGTCTTCGTTGACCTATAGAAAGATCCTCATTTCTTTTCTTCCGAATTTCAATTAAATCAAAATCTTTCAAAAGTTGTTCCAATCTTTTTTTACGCTCAATTTTTGGAATATTCCACATCATTCCATATTTATCAAGAGATTTTTCTACAGATAATGTAGGCTCATAGCTGGGTTGTTGTAAAACAACACCAATTTTATCACGAATTTTTAATGGATGAGAAATAGCATCTATTCCTAAAATAGATAGTGAACCAGATGATGGCCTAATCAAAGTTGTAAGTAGTTTAATGGTAGTAGATTTTCCTGCACCATTTGGACCTAAAAATCCAAAAACTTGACCTTTTTTTACGGATAATATTAGATCGTTAACAGCCTTTATTGACCCATATGATTTTGATAAATGATTAACATCAATACAAGACATGATCAAACTGCGATCTTCCTATTAATTTAGGTAATGAGGTAAAAGTAGATAATTATTGAATGATTTAGATTTATTTATAAAAAATAGTCAAGAAATTTACAAAAAGATGAATTTTGAAATTTTATTGTTAAAATAATCCGATCATTTTTTTAAAAATTAATTTAGAAAATGAATGAAATTTTTATTAATACAATATGTTTATGGAAACTAAATGTCAGAATCACAAAATCTAATTGATAAATTACTTGAGCAAAAATCTGAATTAACTAGAGAAATAATTGAGCAAAAAATTGTAGAAAAAAAGGAGAAAATTGGTGCAGGATATCTAACTGATCAAGGTGCATTATTCCTTATTGCAGCTGATTATGGAGTTACTTTAACAGAATCATCAAAAACAGAAATTAGTTTAAAGGATCTATATGCAGGTGCAAAAGAAATTTCATTAGAAACAAGAGTATTGAATCTCTCACCTACAAAACAATTTTCAAGAAAAGATGGTTCTACATTTGATCTAAGAACAATGACTGTATATGATACTGGTTCTACAGCAAGTGTAAAGTTATGGGATGAAAAAGCAAATCTACCAGGTATTGAAAATCTAAAACCAGGTGATTTAATTAAAATCATAAAAGCTTATGTAAAATCAGACTTAGATGGTTCACCAACTATCAATATTGGCTCTGGATCAAATATTGAAACAGTTGATACCGAAAGTAAAATCCCAATGATTGATAAAATTACAAAAGACATTAGTGAATTACAAGAAGGACAAAAAGATCTTGTAATATCAGGAATGATCGATGGAATAATTTCTGGAATGCAATTTACAAATTCTAGAGGCCAGCCTGGAAAAGCACTTAGAATGAGGCTAAAAGGAAAAGACAATACTGCTATGAGAGTAGTACTTTGGGGTAAAGATGAATCATTAATTCCAAACATGATTTCACAATCAGCAAATGTGAAACTACTTGGGGTTAGAGTGAAATCAGGAAACCAAGGATTAGAAATTCATGGTAATGAGGCAACAATTATTGAAATTGAAGGTGGAAAAGAAGCAGAACCAATTATTATTAGGATTTTATCAATTGCAACAACTGAAACTGGAAAAAATATGATTATAGCAGCAGATAATAAAAAAAATATTTACAATATTAGTGATTTTTCAAATTCAACTAGTATCTGTGTTGAAGGAGATGTAATTGAATGCATGCCATCAAAAGTTTATGGTAATTCAATTACACTAAATGAAAATTCATTTGTAAGAAAATTAGAAAATGATGAGACTATTCCATCATTAGCCAAAATTAGAACAAAAATTAGTGATGTAAAATCTGATGGAACTTATTGCATTGAATCTATAGTACTAAAAGTTCCAGGAAGAAAAGAAATACAAACTAAATCAGGTGAATCAATTGCACTTTCAGAAATGTTTGTTGAAGATGATACAGGTCAAATTTGGGTAAAAGGATGGAGAATTCAAGCAAAGTTAATTGATAAATGTGAATTAGGAGAAATTATTGCGATTACCGGATTAAATGCAAAAATAAATAATTTTGGAGAAGGTAGAATAGAATTATTCTTAACAGCACATTCAAAGATCATAAAGAAAAATTAGAAATTCTCATCAGATAGTCCCAATGTTGTAATTTCATAAGAAAATGATTCTTTATTGAAAGGTGAATAAATTTCTCCATTAAATATTGATGCATTTTTAAAAAGATGAATTTTGATATGTGTAAAAAGATCAATTGCGCTTGCCATATTTTCAACTTCTTTTCCATCCATATTTCTAATCATATTAGTAATTACAATAGGAATTTTATTAGTAATTGCATAAAATGATAATTCGTGCATATATTTCATAAATAAAGAATTTTTTTCAAAAATAGATTTATTATTTTTATATTCATAAGAAAATAAATCAGTTACATTATCAATTACAATTAAAGAAAAATTATTCGCCTGAAAATTTTTAATTGAATTAATTTGTTCAGACGTATTTGTTATTCTAGATACAGTAATCTTATCAAGTAAATTAAAATCAATATTAGATTTTTTTTGAATTTCTAAAATTCTTTCAGGTCTAAAACCACCTGTAGTATCCAAATACAAAACATTCCCTCCATTTTTAATTGAATTAATTGATAATTGTAATAGTAACTGAGTTTTTCCAGTTCCATTACCTCCAAAAATATCTACAATTATACCATTAGGAATTCCTCCAGACAAAAAATTATCTAATTTTAGTAAACCAGTTGAGATCATTTATACAATTTATACAAATATAAGAAAAAATTTAAAGAATTTCAATTTTTACAAGCGTGATAAGGCTTTTATGCTGGCAAATAAGTTTCCAAATTAAGTGAATATTTAGTGTCCCAACCAAACAGTGCAAAAAGACCATTAACAGTTCTTCAAAAAAGCACAAAGAAAAAAGTTACAGTTAGATTAAAGAATGAAGTTGAATACAAAGGTAAAATGGATAATGTCGATTCTTATATGAATTTGATAATGACTGATGCAGAAGAAATCCATGATGGCAGAACCATTGCAAACTATGGTAGAGTAATCGTGAGAGGAAATAATGTATTATTTATCAAATTAGAAAATGAACTTTAATTAAATTAAGAGTGGTTTAATGACCAATACTTTTCTATTTACATCAGAATCAGTAACAGAAGGTCATCCAGACAAAATATGTGATAATATATCAGATGCATTTTTAGATGAATATCTAAAGCAAGATCCAGATTCAAGAGTAGCAATTGAAACAATGGTAACTACAGATTTTGTTGTAGTGTCTGGTGAAGTTACATCTAAAGCAGTTTTTGATAAAAAAGCCCAAGAAGAATTAGTTAGAAAAACCATTAGGGATATTGGATATAATGATAAAGAATTAATGTTTGATGGTGATACTTGTAAAGTTGATTTAAGATTACATTCACAAAGTCCTGACATCAGTCAAGGAGTAACAGCAACTGAAGAAAAAGAACAAGGTGCAGGAGATCAAGGATTAATGTTTGGTTATGCAACAAATGAGACGGAAGAATTAATGCCTATGCCAATCTTATTGGCTCACAAACTTATTCAAAAATTATCTGAAGTTAGACGAAATAAAACATTAGCATGGGTAAGACCAGATGGTAAATCACAAGTTTCAGTAAAATATGAAGATGATAAACCGACAAAAATTGAAACAGTTGTAATATCAACACAACATGCACCTGAAATTTCTCAAGAAGAAATTTCAAATGAAATTATTGATAAAGTAATCAAACCTGTTTTAGGAAATCTTTGGAATGATGAAATTAAAATTCACATTAATCCTACAGGAAAATTTGTAATTGGAGGACCTCATGGTGATGCAGGTTTAACTGGAAGAAAAATAATTGTTGATACATATGGTGGATTTGGAAGACATGGTGGTGGAGCTTTTTCAGGAAAAGATCCATCTAAAGTAGATAGATCAGCATGTTACATGTGTAGATATATTGCAAAAAACCTTGTTGCAGCCAAATTTGCTGATAGATGTGAAGTTCAATTAGCATATGCAATAGGTGTAGCAGAACCAGTATCACTTTATGTTAATACTTTTGGAACAAATAAAATTCCAGAAAATCAAATAGAGGAATTAGTTAGAAAGAATTTTGATATGAAACCATCAGGTATCATTTCAGAATTAGATTTGAAAAGACCAATTTATAAAAAAACAGCAGCATATGGTCATTTTGGAAGAAATGAGCCAGAATTTACTTGGGAAAAAACAGACAAAGTAGAAAAACTAAAGCAATCTGCCGGACTTTAATAATTCGATAATAGATTCAAATTTTATTTGAGTTATTTTTTGTAATTTATTATAATTTCCCTTGAAATCACCAATTAGAATATTTAGATCATCTACTCCAAAATTAGATTTTGAATTAGTTATAGCATCATAATATGCATTTTCTAAATTAATTTTTTTTATTTTTGTTTTAGTCCCTTTAGAAAAAAGTTTCACATATTGTTCAAATGTAAGATAATCAGGACCAACAAGATCAATTATTTTATTTTTAAATTTAATTTGATTAAGTGATTGAAGAAAAATTTTAACCACATCATTGATAGAAATTGGTTGAATAGAATAATTTCCAGAACCCGGAATTTCAATTGTTTTAATTTTAATCTGTTTTTTTAAAAATTTTGTAAATAAATCATCTTTTCCAACAATATATGAAGGTCTAAAAATAGTATAGCTTAAACCAGAATTCATAATAATTTTTTCTGCTTTATATTTAGAGATAAAATATCCTACTGAAGTTTTACTTGAAACTCCAAGACCACTATTATAGATAATCTTCTTGATTTTTGCTTTTTTAGCTAAATTTACAATATATTTTGTAAATTCAACATTTATCATTTCATAATCAATATTGACAGATTGCTTTCCAAGTCCTACAAGATGAATTAATACATCAGAATCTTTAATTTTATTAATAATAATTTTTTCATCATAATTTTTTGAAATTATTTTAAGTTCATTTTTATATTCTTTAAAATCACTTCGTGAAATTGAAATTAAATCAATATTATTTTTAGATAAATATTTCCTAAGATTTTTTGCAACAAATCCATTTGCTCCAGTAACAACAACTTGAGTACGTTTAACCATAATTATCTTAATTTACTTTTAATTTTAAATCTATTCAGAGAATTTTAAAAATAATGAAATAAGAGTTAATACTAGAAAATGAATTAAATAATCATGACAGAAGAAAAAATGGAATTAAAAACAGGGTATACTACTGGAAGTTCTGCAACTGCTGCTGCAAAAGCTGCATTATTATCAATTATTAATCAAGAAAAAATTCAAAATGTAGGCATTATTTTACCAAAAAGATCTTTTATTCAAATTCCAATACATTCTTGTGAATTTAAAAACGATAAAGCAAAATGTTCTGTCATAAAAAATGGTGGAGACGATCCAGATGTAACTCATGGTGCTGAAATTATTGTTGAATTATCATTTACAGAAAAAATAAATGAAATTGATATTGATGGAGGTGAAGGTGTTGGGGTTGTTACAAAACCAGGTTTGGGTTTAGAAATTGGAAAGCCTGCAATTAATCCTGTACCTAAAAAAATGATTAATGAGAATTTGAGGGATACTGGAAAAGAAATTCTTGAGAAAAAAGGAATTAAAGTTGTAATTTCAGTTCCAAAAGGAAAAGAATTAGCACCAAAAACTGACAATCCTAGATTAGGTATTAAAGATGGAATTTCAATTTTAGGAACTAGTGGAATTGTAATTCCATTTTCTACAGCATCATATGCGGCATCAATTAGACAAAATTTGGATGTTGCAATTGCAGCAGGAAATGAAACTGTAGTATTAACAACGGGTGGAAGAAGTGAAGAGTATGCAAAAAAAATTGTTGATTTACCAGTACATTGTTTTATACAAATGGGGGATTTTTCAGGATATACAATACAACAATGTGGTAGAAAAAATATCAAAAAAGCATATGTGGTTGGATTTATTGGAAAACTTGCAAAAATGGCTGCAGGTGTTAAACAAACTCATGTTAAAGGATCAAAAGTAGATATGAACTTTTTATCAGAATTAGCTAAAAAAGCAAATGCAAATGAAAAAGTTATTGAAAGTATTAAGAAAGCAAATACAGCTAGACATGTTTCAGAAATTATTAAAGAAAATGGTATAACTGGATTTTTTGAACTAATTTGTAGTGAAACTTACAAACACATGAGAAAACATTCTGAAGAAAAAGTTCCAATAGATGTAATATTATTTGATTTTGAAGGAGAAATTCTTGCTAGAGAATCATAAGAGTAAGGTATTTTATTAAAGTTAGAAAGTTTTGATTATGGAAAAGGTATCAGTTCTTGCAATTACTAAAAATGGTATCAATATTGGAGAGAAATTAAAAGAATTATTTCCTAATTGGGATATTTTTGTGCCAAGCAAATTATCAAATGAAAATAAGAGTATTACATGGTATTCTGAGCCTACATCAGATAAAATTATTGAACTTTTTAAAAATTCTAATGCATTAATTTGCCTATTTTCTTTAGGTGCAGTAATTAGATTAATTGCACCTTATTTGAAAGATAAGAAAACAGATCCTGCAGTAATTGTTATTGACGATAAAACAAATTTTGTTATCAGTGTATTATCAGGGCACATTGGTGGAGCAAATGAATTAACTCAAGAAATTTCTGAAAAATTGAATGCATTACCAGTGATAACAACTGCAGCAGATGTAAACAAAACAATTGCAGTAGATTTGGTAGGTAGAGAATTTGGCTGGAAAATTGATGATGAAACAACTGTAACTAAGATTAGTGCACACATGGTGAATGCAGAACCGATTGGTGTTTTTCAACAAACTGGTAATAAAAAATGGTATAAAAAATTACCAAAAAATGTTACAATCTATAATAGTTTAGAAGAATTAAAAAAATCAAATTCTAAAGCACATCTTATAATTTCTGATACAATTATCGATAATGGATTAGCTCAAGAATCTGTAATATATCGTCCTCAAAGTTTAGTTATTGGTATCGGATTACATTGGGATACAACAAAAGATACAATCAAAGATGGAATAGAACATTGTTTAAAAAAATTCAATCTAAGTTCAAAATGTATTGCAAAGTTAGTTTCAATAAAAAAACCTGAAGATGTCCAAGGGTTAATAGATCTTGGAAAAGAGATGCAAATACCTGTAGAATATGTAAACAGAGAAGAACTTGCAGAGATAATAACTCCAAATCCCTCTAGTACGGTTAAAGCGTTTGAAGGAACAGCAAGTGTTTCTGAAGCTGCTGCAATTAAAGTGTCAAATGGGGAATTAATTGTAGAAAAGCAAAAATTCCCACCAAATTTAACAATAGCAATTGCAAGGAGAATAGAATGAAACGAGGATTATTAATAATTGATAGAGGCAGTCGACAAAGAGAAGCATCTGAAGAATTAGAGGTAATATGTGAAGGAATTAAGGCCAAAGGGGATTATAATTTTGTAGATTTTTGCTTTTTTGAAGTTGAACCACCATATATTGAAGATGGAATTGAGAAATGTCTAAAACAAGATATTGATTCACTTACAATAGTTCCATATTTTCTATATCCAGGTAAAAAAGTAAAAAATGCAGTTACAGATGTAATGAAATTTCAAAAGGATACTAAAATTAAATTTCTTGTTACTAAACCAATGGTGATGCATAAAACTTTGGTAGAAATAGTTCAAAGCAGAATAGATTCAACATTAAAAGAAAATCAAATCACCCTTAAAAATAAAGATGTAGATATAATGATTATTGGTCATGGAAGTGTAGATCCTAATGCACAAAGATCATTAAATTACATTGTAGATAAATTAAAAGATAATTATAGAAATGTAAGTAGAGTATGGTTGGAGATAGAACAACCAGATATTTTTGAAGGAATTAAAAGTTGTGAAAAAAATAATCCCAATGTATTAGTAAATGTATTTTATTTTCTTCATGAAGGAGCACATGTAAAAACAGATATCAATAATGACTTAATACCTGCATTAGAAAATTCTACTATTAAAAAAAGCTATATTACAAAACATATTGGAACAGATCAAAAAATGATAGATTTAATATTAGAAAGAGCAAAGGAAGTAGAAAATGCAAACTAAGAAAGGCCAATCAATTGAAGATGCAAGTATGAAAATGATTGAAGATGAAATTGGATCACATAATTATAATGAAAAAGAATGGCCTATTGTAAGAAGAATAATTCATTCTACTGCTGATTTTGATTTTGCTGATAAAAATAGGCTCATTTTTCAAAAAGATGCAATAGAAAGTGGTATGAATGCTCTAAAAAATGGATGCAGTATTGTAGTAGATGTTAATGGAGTAATAGGTGGGCTCAATAAACAAAACCCCAAAGATTTTGGTAATGACATAGTTTGTAATATATCAAAACCAGAAATTATGCAACAAGCAAAAGATGAAGGTAAAACACGTTCTCAAGTTTCCATGAGAGTTGCAAAAAATGACATTGATGGAGGAATAGTTGCTATAGGAAATGCACCAACTGCATTAATGGAAGTGATTGAAATGGTAAAAGAAGGAATAGTAAAACCTGCATTAATCATAGGAATTCCAGTTGGATTCATCTGTGCACCAGAATCAAAAGAAGAATTATGTAAATTGGAAGGAACTCCATTCATTACTAATTTAGGAAGAAAAGGTGGAAGCTCTTCAGCTTCAGCAATAATAAATGCAATTTTTAAATTAATTAGAGCAGAATCATCTACGTAATCTTCTTTCTAAGCGATAAACTAGAGCATCTTAAAGAAATCATCTAAACTCTCTTGAAAGAATCAAAAGTGAGATTGAAAGAACTGAAGAGGCTCTTCCAATCTCATGAAGAATGGAGAGTTCCGTTCTTCATTTAATTGCGTTTGATTACCCGATTGGTAATCGCGATTTTGGAATCACGCAACAAACTATACGTATAGTGACGTATAAAATAAACGGCAATGGCCATTGATCATGTCCAATGTAAAATCAAAAAATAATTTGTATTATTTACTTCCAGCATTTGGAAGTATAATTGGTGGACTCATTGCCATGATTATCTTAAGAAAACAAAGTCGTCAATATGATAAACTAGGTAGAAATTGTGTTATTCTTGGAATCATAGCCTCGGGATTTGCTATTGGTATGGATTATGTCAATAGCACATATGACATTCCAATGATTGAAGATTACCTAAATCCTAATGGGATGTTTGATATTCTTGGTTGGTTTGGTGGTACAAGTGTCTATGTCTTTCCTCCAATTGTGATTGTATATTGTATAATTGCTAAAATAATAAACAAAAGTTAGATTATCTGCGTAATTCATTTAGACAATTCTTTACAAAAATTTCAGCATAATTGGAACTATCAAAATAAAGATGGCCATATGATGCAAGTGTATTATTTTGAATCAATCCATCTTGATGATTTTTTATTCCTTCTCCAATCTCCAAATTAAAAGCAAATTTAGAATCAGATGATACAGATTCTAATTGAGAATAATGAAATTCATGACCACGAAATCCATGTAAACTATCAGATAGAATATTTTTACTAGATAATTTTCCTTTTGTATAATTTAATCTCATTTTTTTTGTCATTGTTGTTTCTGCATCAAATAGACCAACCATTTTGTATTTTCTATTATTATTAGTAATAGATTTAGTGAGATACATCAAGCCTCCACA
>Ga0209445_1000892_pt1 | contig 16540 bp, 19 predicted proteins | sample MarorgKNORR_S2LV_4_FD_188223 | JGI IMG/M metagenome (GOLD analysis project Ga0209445, IMG submission 188223) | Marine microbial communities from the Southern Atlantic Ocean, analyzing organic carbon cycling - NADW_A/KNORR_S2/LV (SPAdes) (version 2) | ecosystem: Environmental > Aquatic > Marine >...
AATAATCAGGGATATAATGAAAATGTTAAAACTGCGGCTCAAGAATCTCGCTTATCCTTTGCTTCATGGGCTATTCCTTTTTGATGAACCGGGCTCCAGATTATCGCATTACATTGATAATCGTCTTATAAATTTAAACCCAAATGGACAAAATATTGACACGGGCCTTATCCATGTCTCTGAGAGAAAAGCGCGGATCAAATAAATCTCTTTATTTTAAAGGACTTATAAAGGTCTCCCCTACAACTCAAGTTTGGCATGGAACTTGCCGTAAAGGTATATAATTAATGATTTTTCTGCTTCTATCACAGGAGGGTACACGACCATGGAAAAGGTTAAAATTGCTTATCCCATCACTGACAACGCATCCAGCATGCCTACTTCTAAGGACTCATTTGTATTTAAGAGCATTGTCGCGTCTTTAGCAGGAGCCTCCATACCCGCAGTAATTTTCTATTTTTTGATGTAACAATCAATAGGTAAGAATCAACCTGGCGATCCAGCGATGGATTACTGCTTCTCCACTTTTATAAACACACTCCTTTTTTCTACCTGCCCAGACGTATTTCTACTGGCAATACCCGAACTCTGCTCATTTCGGTTTTGATTTAATCCTCCCAATTCAATCCACTCCCCGATCCGCCCCCTTACTATCGTATTAAGGCCAACTGTTTCTATTTCCCCATTTGTTATTCTGGATTGTTGCGGTGAAATTTCGAGAATCACCTGGTCGCCTCGAATCTGAGGTAGTACCATGAACCCGCTCCGCACATCCCTGAATCGAATAGATTCAAGTTGAGTGACTTTGTTTCCCGTGCTAAAGCTCCTTGTTTCCTTGAGGGGTATCCGCCGAGTAAAATAAATCGTCGCCGCGTTTCCTTCCAGGGTCGTAACGACCTGCGTATTCATTTCATCCAAAGAGGCCTTTCTTTGCAAAAACCTTCCCCGGATCGACCCTTTTTCCGCTTTATCTCCAATAATCAATCCCTCCTTATCTCCAGGATTGATAATAACCCGTCCCGCTTCTCCGATAGGGATTGCCGCTTCTATCTCCTGTTCCATTTTATTCAGTTGCGACCGAAACCCCTGTTTCACCGTAATTCGCAAATTTGTGAGCTGGGCATCGATTTTTTCGAGAAGAGTCTTTATTTCTCTCAGTTTTCTGGGAGAAGCCCGCACAATGAGCTGATCGCGCATCCCCGAAACCTTCTCATTACGCCCCAACAATGGGCGAATGATGGGAATCACCCTCCACCCGTTTATTTTTTAAGGGAATGACCTCCAGCTTTTCCTGGGCCATCACCGTCGGAGCAGTAAGGAGAAAAACCAAAAAACCGTATTTCAGGGCTCTTGAAAACATAAAAGGCATTGTTAGAATGAAAGAATGGTTCCTGATATTCAGAAAACCCAAAAATCTTATCAGGCAGGCAAAGTAGAACTAAAATCTTTTTATCTTCGGGACAGATTTCATGAAATCCTGAAAACCATTCAGGCCTTCCTCAACATAACCGTCAAACTCAGCCCCGTCCATATTGTCCCTGGAGATCACCTTGGGCCGGGGCTTTATCTTTTTGCCATGTTTCAGAAATTTTATGAAGTTCCCCCGGCATTCATCCACAAACCTGTTGAAATCATGATCGACAGTCATGCGAGCAGAGTAGAAACGCTTATGCGTTTGCTGCCGCTGGCAAACAAGCTCAGAACTCATAAAACGCATTTTTTTCTCTTGTTTGCGTTTCAAGAGCAGTTCATAAGAATGGCGTTTTTTATCATCACGCAAAAAATTATACGCGGCGGTAGAAAGAACGAAACGTTGCGTTTCTTCTTCGGTCGATTCGACCCGATCGGGGTGGTATTTCCTGGCCAATTGCCAATAACGTTTTTTAATCTGCTCTCCACTTGCATAATTTTCCAAACCAAGCAGGTGGTAAAGATTATAGGCTTTTAAAACTAAAGGATATTTCATTCTCTTTATTATATATCTTCAAAACATAAATATTATAAAATTAGCATATGATCGAACTGACCGCAGTCCTGATTATAATACTTCTCTTCGTGTTCCCCCTGCCAGCATTAGCTGTCAGTTTAGGGCTTTTTACCACTTGGAGCCTATACGGAAAATATGAATCCTTCAATAACCAGCCCGCCGAAGGGAAGAAAAACCTGATTCTGAGTATGGTATTGTTCCTGATAAATATTTTTTGCAGTATTATTCTGGGGGTTACCCTGGCACTTGGGGTCTATTATTTCATTTACGATAATTTTTATCTATTAATCTTCAACTTTGTATTTTGTTCTGCTATTTCACTAAGATGGTTTGATTTCACATATAATCTCTATCGGCACTTCATTTTCAAACTCAAACCCACAGATACTTCCGCTCAATCCCATTTTGTCGTTTGTCAAGGTTTCAGAGAAAGGGAGCATGGAGGCTTCGGGTTGATCCCAGTCTATACCGATGCAGGAACACTTGAGCTGGAAAACAATAAAATAGTCTTTAAAGGGGTGTTTCGTGAAGAAACCTTTTCTCCCTCCAATATCATCCATGTGGAAAAAAAGAGCTCCGAAAAAATAAAAATCCTCTCAAAACAAAACAAGCTTACAAACGCGGACAGGTTTTTAATAACCCTGAAGGATCAATTTTATCCTTTCAAAAGCCGCCCAGACCGTGACAAAATTTTCAAACAGATGATGGGACAATCCCAGACTGCCTAAAATTGCCACTTCCATCTATTGAATGATTCCACAATAGAAGATAAAATGAAGTGTCCATAAATATACTGTTCATTCCTGAGGTTTAGAAATTACCCCCCATGGCCCAACCCACCACTCGAAATTATTACAAGATTCTTGGTATCACCCAGAAAACTAAAAAAGCAGAACTCAAAAAAAAATACCGGGAGTTGGCGAAAAAATACCACCCAGATACCAACTCGGGAAGCAAGGTGGCGGAGGACAAATTCAAAATCATCTCTGAGGCTTATGAAATACTCAGCAATGCGAAAAAAAGAAAGGCGTACGATCGCGAGAGGGCTTTCCGGAAAAGATCTCCCCGTCGGCCTAAGAACCAACCCGATTGGAACGCCAGTGGATTCGGAAGAGAGCCGGGCGGCAACCGGCAGGGATATGAAGAGCCTTTCGCTCAGGAACCAGAGTCTATTGATCCGGATATGCCAACCAGCGGATTTGACCTGCAGTTCATGGTCGATGTCCCTCTCCCTACTGTCGCATTGGGTGGGACAATCTCCTACACTTATGAAAAATACGTACACTGTGAAGAATGTGAAGGAACCGGTACCTGCGGAAGTGACGAATGTCCTGAGTGTCAGGGCAAACAACTGGTCGTCCGTTTTGTGACCTTGGATGTGAAAATTCCCCCGGGTGTGGCCGACCAATACACTCTGGCCATCCTCAAAGAAGGCGGAGCAGGCAGAAATGGAGGCCCGCCTGGAGTCCTGTATTTAAAAATCTGCACTCAACCTCACCCAAAATTCAAGCGGGTCAAAAATGATATCATCCAGGAAGTGACCATCTCTTCCAAACTGGCGGAAGAAGGCGGCCCCCTTGAAATTGAAACCCTGACTGCCACTACAACCATTCAAGTGGAAGAAGCAACTCTGATTGGCGAAGAACTACGTGTGCCAGGAGAAGGCGCAGCAATAAGCTGGGGAAAAAAGCGGGGGGACCTTATCATCAAATTCAATATTAAGGATGATTGAATATGACGTTTTTTATATTCATGGCCATCCTCGCTCTTGCGCTGATATTTGCTCTCTGGTTGGTTTTTCAACCTGGCAAACCCCGGCCCAGAAAAAAAATCAAACAGGCAACGAAAAAAATACCCCCCACAGAACCCAGCCCTGCAAAACCCGATCCGAACCGTCGGAGGAAGGTGTTTAAGAAGCAAGTTGCAACGGAATTATTGAAAAGGAATCCGGATATTGTCGCCGCGGTGATAAAACAGTGGCTGCGCGAAAAATAAGGAGGCTTAACCCTTGCGGGCTCTTACTTCTGCCGCATGGGCTTTAGCCCTTTTCAGCATTGCGGCTTTTTCCTCTGAGGAAAATACTCTTGCTTGGGTGGGTTTTGGAGCGTCGTCAGACTTGGGTTTGGTAGCAGCCGGTGTGGCCGCCGGTTGTTCCGCTCCAGCAGGAGCTTCTGCCGGCTTCCCGGTCGCAGGTTCTGCTGTCGCGGCGGGTGCCTCTGTCTTTCCGGCCGGGGAAGGCGCGGCCTCTCCCTCTTTACGTATCAACCGCATGGAGGACCAGACCTCCTGAGTGGGATAAGGCGTGTCGATCCCTATCTTCAAATCCATGCGGATAATTTTTTCATCGGAACATTCACTGATCCAAGTATTGGACGCGCCACCGGGCGCAAATATTGAGTCAATGGGATAATTCGTCCCATTTTTATCTGCAAGAGATTTCACTCCCGTCTTGTCGAAAAGGGTCAACGCCTCCGCCTTATTGGGGATGCGCCAATTATCGTAACCACCAAACTTGTCTTTATTTTTATTGACCCAGTCCACATACTCCCGATGATCTTGCCACGTGTAGAATTTTTTCACATCCAACCAAGCATCGGTCTTCTTCCACATATAACCGCTATTCGGGTCCGTGATCGTCCCATCATCGTTATCAACAAGGGGCTCTCCTACGGGACCGGCCTTTTTAGCCGCTTCAGCTTTTTTAGCCACCGCAAGCTTGGCCTTTTCAGCAGGCGATAATGCCTGATCTTCAGAAGTTTCTGCCATCGTCAACCTCTAGAAACCGAAGAGGATTCCATCTCTTCCAAAATATCATTCAAATCTTTTCCCGTATTGGTAAGGTTTTTCAAAATCTCACCCAGCTTAGACGCAGAATAACTGTCTAACCGAGAATGAAAATCCACTCTATAGTCAGCGGCATTTTTACGGATCCAATCCACAGCAACCTGATCCTGAGTTTCACAACTCATATTGGCGCATTTTTTATCCAGCAGGTTCGTTTGGGATAACCGTATGATTTCACAAATCAAATCTTCTTGGATCTGGCTCATATCTTAAATTTTAACACAAAATATGACGGGAAATTAGCCCTTTGGCTATAAAAACGGGTCACTTTATAATGGTTTTTCAGGCTTGTCAATGTGATATTTATTGTACCCAATAGCCTTTTAATATTCAATAGGTTACTGTTAATTTTCTACCCTGTTTGGGCACCCTGCCCTTTGAAGTTCGAGGACCGAGGATCGAAAACCTCCCGTAAGCCATCTCCCAAAAAATTGAATGCAAGTATGGTTAAAAATATTGCCAACGAGGGAAACAAAATAAGATGCGGGTAAAACTTGATCGCCGTCCAACCATCGTTGGCCAGGCTCCCCCAACTGCTAAATGGAGGGGCGATTCCCAACCCGATAAAACTCAATGTCGATTCGGCTAAAATCGCCACGGGCACACGAAAACTTAGGGTCACCACCAGGATACTCAGGATATTAGGGAAAATTTCCCGCAGCAGAATCCTTGTGGGGCTCGCTCCCAGAGCACGGGCCGCTTGCACATAAGGAAACTCTTTCATCCGCAGGACTTCTCCGCGCACCAGTCTTGCAACCGTGACCCAGCTTACCAGTGTCAAGGCAATAAAAACCCCCGCCACCCCTCGCCCCATCAACACGGTGATGAGAATGATCATCAACAGGTCTGGCAACGCAAAAACCACATCTACCAATCGCATCATCAGGTTATCGGTCCTGCCGCCGGCATAAGCCGAAATAGCTCCATAAACCGTTCCGATCACCAAGGCAAACAAGGTCGTGAACACACCGATAAATAATGATACCCGGGCACCATAAATCATGCGCGAAAGAAGATCGCGACCCAAACGGTCGGTGCCCATCCAATGTTCCAGACTGGGGAAAGCCAAAGTGCTTAGCGTATCCTGTGTTGCGTAAGAATAAGGAGCCACCCATGGAGCCAACACCGCTACCCCTGAAATAAGCAGGAGAAAAACGGCACTCAATTTGGCGGCAAGGGATAATTGATTCATCATTTCAAAGTCACTCTCGGGTCCAGCCAGCCGTAAACCATATCCACAACCATATTCGCGACCACAATCAGCACTGCATAAACCAGCGTCACTCCCATTATCAAAGGATAATCCCGATTTGTCACAGCAGTGATGAAAAACCGTCCCATGCCAGGAATCGAAAAGATATACTCAATAACGAAAGAACCGGTGACCAGTCCGGCTGTCAGGGGACCCATCACCGAAACAACGGGATACATTGAGTTTTTCAAAACATGTTTGAACAATATCACCGGTTCCGTCAGCCCTTTGGCCCGTGCGGTTCGGATATAATCTGTAGCTAAAACATCCAGCATCGTGGTTCGTGTCAGTCGGGCGACATACCCGGCAAAACCTGCACCCAGCGCGAACGCAGGCAAAATCATATGACGGGGCCCTTCCCACAAAGCAGGAGGAAGCAAGTGCCAATGATGCGAGAAGATCCATACGGATATCGCCCCCAACACAAAACTAGGCACCGAAATTCCCATCGCCGCCAAAAGAAGGACAGACCGATCCAGCAATGAATTTTTCCAGTATGCCGAGATCATCCCGGCAGGAATTCCTAACCCTAAAACAACCAGAACCGCAAAGAGCCCCAATGTAAAAGAAACGGGAAACGTATCGCGGATAATATCCGAAACATCCCGCCCTAAATATTTGTAAGACGGCCCCAGATCGCCTTGGGCCAATTGTTTCATGTACAGAAGATATTGCAGGGGAAGGGGTTTATCGAGATGATATTTAGCCTCGATATTGGCGATGATTTCTGGTGGAAGGATTTTTTCTGTATCGAACGGTCCCCCGGGAACTACGTGCATGATGAAAAAGGTGATCGTCGCAACCGTGACCAGAACTGGTATTCCCAATAAAACCCGCCTGATGATAAATCGCAACATGCCAGCATCTTACCACCGGACAATGTGCAGGGAAACCCATCATATTTCCTTTAAGAAAAATTCGCAGGTTTCGCCACAGGCTGCGATATAATGGAAGGTCTTTCATCTTCACCGGGATTTTAATGAAATACCCTTCTTTAATAGAATTCATAGAGCGGCTGGAAATTGATGGAGAGCTCCTGCGGATAAATGAATCCGTTTCGCCCATTCTTGAAATCGCGGAAATCACCGACCGGGTATCCAAAAAACCCGGAGGCGGCAAAGCCCTTCTATTCGAAAATGTTGAAGGCAGTTCCATGCCAGTGCTGATCAACGCTTTTGGCAGTACAAAACGAATGAACCTGGCACTGGGTGTCCATAATATTGAAGACATTGCCAAACGCATAGAAAGCTATATTAAAATTCCTCCTCCCACTACCCTGCTGGAAAAGGCAAAGCTTCTGCCCATGCTTTTGCAGGCGGCACAGTTTCCAGCCAAGCTCGTGCAACCCGCCCACCCTCCTTGCCAGGAGGTCGTCCATCTAAACGATGATATTGATCTGGGAACGATCCCGATCCTGCAATGCTGGCCTCAAGACGCGGGACGATTCATCACCTTCCCCATCGTGATCAATCGCAGTGTGGATAAAAAAATCAGGAATGTAGGACTCTACCGCATGCAAGTGTACGACAAAAAAACTACAGGCATGCACTGGCATATCCATAAAGACGGAGCGCATTTTTTCCATGAATACCGCAAACAGAATAAGGTGATGGAAGTGGCAGTCGCGCTCGGCGCCGACCCTGCATCCTGTTATTCCGCCTCCGCTCCCCTGCCCTATGGCATTGATGAGTTTCTTCTCGCTGGTTTTATCCGTAAGGCAAGCGTACCACTGGTCAAATGCAAGACGGTGGACCTGGAGGTTCCGGCAAATGCAGAAATTGTTTTGGAAGGCTATATCGACCCGGCTGAAATGCGGCTGGAAGGACCTTTTGGCGACCACACCGGTTATTACTCGCAGGACGGGGATTATCCGATCTTTCATATCACCGCCATCACCCACCGCAAGAACCCTGTTTATCTGACTACCATCGTCGGCAAACCACCGCAGGAAGATTTTTACCTGGGCAGGGCGACCGAGCGCATCTTTCTACCCCTGCTCAGAACCCAACTCCCGGAAATCGTCGACATGGATATGCCGGTGGAGGGGATCTTTCACAATTGCGTCATCGTTTCTCTCGACAAACATTACCCTATGCAGTCGAGAAGACTGATGAACGCGTTTTGGGGGCTCGGTCAAATGAGCTTTGTTAAAACAATCGTCACCGTTGATGCCGAAGTCAATGTTCATGACTATAAAGAAGTAGCAAAACTTTTACTCAATAAAGTGGATTTTACAACCGACCTGTTTTTCTCCGAAGGGGTTCTCGATGTTCTCAACCACGCTTCCGACCAAAGGCTACACGGCTCGAAACTGGGCATCGACCTCAGCACAAAAATAGAAGGAGAGCCGGGCTATAAAAAAGAAGCGCCTGTCTCCGCCAATAGCTCCGAGCTTCCCTCAGCGGAAAAAGTGATGGCAATATTTAAAGAAGTGCAAAACTGCAAGGTTTTGGAACTGCAAGCCAAGCGCTCTGTCCTGCTCGTGGCCCTTAATAAAACCGGCCCGCATCAGGGAAAACAATTCATCCAGTCGTTTTTGGATCATGCTGAATTTTCTGCGATAGAAATTATTATCGTGCTGGAAGGCCATGTGGATATTGAAAACATCTCTACAGTGATGTGGAAGTTTTTCAACAACCTCGACCCGAAGCGGGACTTTTATTTTGATGCAGGACGTTTGGGAATTGATGTAACGCAAAAATTTCCCGAAGAAGGCTATCAACAAAGCTGGCCGGAGGAAATTGAAATGACTGCGGAAATTAAAACGCAGGTCGATAAAAAATGGCACGACCTGTTCAATAAATAACAATCCTCCTGAATCAACATGGCTGTAGACCACATCACCATAAAAGGTGCAAGAGAACACAACCTTAAAAACCTCAGCCTCACTCTGCCACGGGAAAAACTGGTGGTGATAACAGGTTTGAGCGGTTCGGGAAAATCTTCTCTCGCTTTCGACACCATTTACGCCGAGGGCCAGCGCCGATATGTGGAATCCCTTTCCGCTTACGCGCGGCAGTTTCTGGAATTGATGGAAAAACCCGATGTGGACTCCATCGACGGACTCTCCCCGGCCATCTCGATTGAGCAGAAGACTTCCAGCAGAAACCCTCGTTCCACCGTTGGCACGGTAACAGAAATTTATGACTATTTGCGCCTGCTCTACGCCAGAATCGGCAAGGTTTTCTGTTATGGTTGCGGGCGGCAAATTACCTCGCAGACCGTGCAGCATATCGTTGACCAGGTCCAGGCTATCCCCATTGGCAAGAAAGTGATGATCCTTTCCCCTATAGCCCGTGACAGGAAGGGAGAATTCAAAAAGGAAATTCTGGATATGAAGCGCAAGGGATTCGTCCGCGCTCGCATAAACGGTGAAGTGCGCTCCCTCGATGAAGAAATCGCTCTCAACAAAAAATTCAAACATACTTTGGAAGTGGTGGTAGACCGGCTGATTATCAAGGAAAACATGGGCAAACGACTAGCCGACTCGGTAGAAACCGCCCTCAACCATGGAGAAGGTTCTCTGGTCGTTGCCATTCTTGAGGACAAAGAAAAATCCCAAGAATTGTTGTTCAGTGAAAAATTCGCCTGCAGTTATTGCAACATCAGTTATCCGGAACTGGAACCGCGTCTGTTCTCCTTCAACAATCCGCAAGGAGCATGCGCCCAATGTGATGGACTGGGAATCAAAATGGTGATCGACCCGGAATTGGTCGTTCCGGATCCCCGGATTTCCATCCGCGATGGGGCTTTGAAGCCCTGGGAAAAACGCAGTTCCATCTATTTCCACCAGATGCTGGATACCATCTCCAGCCATTTCAAGTTCAAGCTCAACACCCCGTTTCAAAAATTACCTAAAAAGATTCGCGATATCCTGTTATTCGGTTCCGGTGATGAACCCATAAAATATTATTTTGAAAAAGATGGGAGAAAACAATTCTATACTGATACCTTCGATGGCATAATTCCTGATCTACAGCGGCGTTATAGAGAGACCGACTCCACCTCCACACGGGAAGAAATTACACGATACATGCGTCCCCTTTCCTGTCAGGCTTGCGGCGGCGACCGGTTGCGCAAAGAAGCCGTCTCAGTAAAAATTGCCGACCTGAATATCGTAGACCTCACGGCATTTTCCATCGGCCAGGCCTATCAATATTTCCAGAAGCTTACACTGACACGACAGGAACACAATATCGCCCGAAGAATCGTCAAGGAAATTAAAGAGCGCCTTGGGTTTCTCACCAATGTCGGATTGGAATACCTTTCTCTCGATCGTTCCTCAGCAACCCTGTCAGGGGGGGAAAGCCAGCGCATCCGCCTCGCTACCCAGATCGGCTCCAGCCTGATGGGAGTCCTCTACGTTCTTGATGAACCCAGTATCGGGTTGCATCAAAGGGACAACGACCGCCTGCTCAACACCCTCTTCCGCCTGCGTGACTTGGGCAACACCGTCATCGTGGTCGAGCACGACGAAGCCACCATCCGCTCAGCCGACTATGTTGTGGACCTTGGCCCCGGCGCAGGAGTTCATGGCGGTGAAACCATTTTTGCAGGAGCCCCTAAAGCCCTGCTTAAATGCAAAGATTCTCTGACGGGACAATACCTTTCCGGTAAAAAGCAGATCCCGCTTCCCAAAACCCGGCGCAAAGGCAATGGGAAAACAATTGAGATTCATGGAGCCAAAGAAAATAACCTGAAAGGAATAACCGTAAAAATTCCTCTCGGCTGTTTTGTCTGCGTGACCGGCGTGTCCGGTTCCGGTAAGAGTACGCTCACGATAGATATTTTATACAAGGCTCTGGCCCGGCATTTTTGGAACTCGATGGATAAACCCGGCGAGTTTAAAAAAATTCAGGGCCTGCAATGGCTCGATAAAGTCATTGATATCGACCAGTCGCCGATAGGCAGGACACCCCGATCTAACCCCGCTACCTATACTGGCGTGTTCACCCTTGTCCGGGAATTATTCAGCCAGGTTCCCGAATCCCGTGCCCGCGGTTACAAACCGGGACGGTTCAGCTTTAATGTTAAAGGGGGAAGGTGCGAAGCCTGTCAGGGAGACGGAGTTATCAAGATCGAAATGCATTTTTTACCGGACGTATTCGTTACCTGCGAAGTTTGCCAGGGAAAACGATTCAACCGCGAAACGCTGGAAATTCTTTATAAAGGAAAAAATATCGCCGACATATTGAATATGACAGCGGAAGAAGCCAAGGAATTTTTCACCAATATTCCTGCCATTAAAACCAAACTGCAAACCATCACCGATGTCGGGTTGGACTATATAAGGTTGGGCCAGCAGGCCACCACTTTATCCGGCGGGGAAGCGCAGAGGGTCAAATTATCGAAAGAGTTGAGCAAACGCAGTACCGGCAGAACACTTTACATTCTGGATGAGCCGACCACCGGACTGCATTTTGCCGATATCGAGAACCTGTTGAGAGTTCTCGACAAACTGGTGGATACAGGCAATACGGTGATCATCATCGAACATAATATGGATGTGATCAAAACCGCCGATCATATCATCGACTTGGGACCAGAAGGCGGTGACGGCGGAGGCCAGGTGCTGGCCGAAGGTCCGCCGGAAAAGATCGCAAAAGTTAAAGCCTCTTACACCGGACAGTATTTGAAGGAATATCTGTAGGATATTAATCTAAGGTTTTATATACAGATAACCTTGTTCCTGCAAATCGGCAATGCGTTTGACCGCTACAGGATGTTCAGTCGGGATAAAACCCGGCTCCAAAGTATCCAGAGGTTTGCCAAACAACTTCATCGAAACCTGGCACATTTCTGGTTGCACTCCCTTGGCAATAATCATGGCGAGCTTCTTTTTCAAACTAGGATCTACAGTTTCTTTAATAAAGAGTTTCAGGGCCGGACCGTGCACCACCACTTTGATGTCGATTTTATCCGGTCCACCTTCTGCTTCCATATGTTTATTGATCAAAGCCATGGCGTATTTGGCAACCCCGACATCCGAGCCATCAATGTGATACAAAACTTTAATTCGGCCATTTGCATCACGATTGTTTCCTGCTTCCGCAACTGAGAATATAAGCATGAGGCAAATCAATGCCGTAAAAAACTGTACGATCCAATTTTTATTATTCCAAATCATGAAAACCCTCCTGTAGGATTATTTTAGTGTGCTACCCCGAAGTGTATCACTTTTAATCTTTTGGAATACAGATTTGACAGGAGGGAAATTCTGGACGAGTTTCGGCGGAAACGAATTGGGTTAGTTATTTTCGGTGTTTTCGAGCCGGGCGATGGCGCGGAAAAGTTTTTTCTGCGTTTCGGTGAATTCTTCTTCAGAAAGGTCGGCTTTGCCCAGCAGTTCTTCCGCTTTGGCCTGGGCACGCTCGGCCCGTTCGCGGTCAATCTCATGCAGGAACTCTCCGGCCTCAGCTAATATTATTACACGGTTATCCGTCACTTCCAGATATCCGCCACTAACGACCAGGGCAATGGTCTCGCCCTCTTTCTCATAGGACAATTGTCCGGAACGAAGGTTGGTAAGAATCGGGGTGTGGTCATAAAGAATAGCCATATCGCCCTCGGAACCGGGTACGTTGACCTGATCGACCTCTTCAGAGACCAGTAGTTTTTCGGGCGTTACAATACTGAGGATCAGTTTTTCGCTCATGCTGATTTCTTTTCCAGTTCTTTTTGTTTTGCCAGAACATCATCAAAGGTTGCAACCATATAGAATGCCTGCTCAGAGATTTCATCACCACGTCCTTCGAGAATGGCTTTGAATCCTTCAACGGTATCCTGTACTTTGATATATTTACCCGGTGAACCGGTAAAAACTTCCGCCACAAAGAACGGTTGTGAGAGATATTTTTGAATCTTCCGGGCACGGGAAACCGCCTGTTTATCCTCTTCTGAGAGCTCATCCATACCCAGAATAGCAATGATGTCCTGCAGATCTTTATAGCGCTGCAAAACCTGCTGAACCCCGCGGGCAGTATTGTAGTGTTCATCGCCCAGAACTTCCGGGTCGAGAATTCGTGAAGTGGAGTCCAACGGATCCACCGCCGGATAAATACCCAGTTCAGATATACGCCGGTTTAATACAGTGGTGGCATCCAGATGCGAGAAAGTAGTTGCCGGAGCCGGGTCCGTCAAGTCATCGGCGGGAACATAAATCGCCTGAACCGATGTGATCGAACCTTTTTTGGTAGAGGTGATGCGCTCCTGCATATTACCCATTTCTGTTGCCAGTGTTGGCTGATAACCTACCGCAGACGGAATACGTCCAAGAAGTGCTGACACTTCGGAGCCCGCTTGTGAAAAACGGAAAACATTATCGATGAAAAGCAGAACGTCTTTGCCGCCCTCATCGCGGAAATATTCCGCACAAGTGAGGCCAGTGAGGCCAACGCGCATGCGCGCGCCAGGAGGTTCTGTCATTTGCCCGTAGATCAGAGCCGTCTTGTCGATAACCTTGGACTCCACCATTTCGTTATAGAGGTCATTTCCTTCACGAGTTCGCTCACCCACTCCTGCGAACACCGAAAAGCCCCCGTGTTCCGCGCCGATATTACGAATCAATTCCATGATCAAAACGGTCTTGCCTACACCCGCGCCGCCAAACAGGCCGGTCTTTCCACCCTTGAGATAAGGCTCAAGCAAGTCAATGACCTTGATGCCAGTTTCGAGCATTTCCATTTTGGTATCCTGCTCATCAAATGCGGGAGCGTCACGGTGAATACTCCACCGGGCCTTGGACTCAACCGGAGGTTTCTTGTCAACCGGGTCGCCCACAACATTAAGAATTCGACCGAGCACTTCTTCCCCAACAGGTACGGTAATAGGAGCACCTGTATCAACGGCTTCCATTCCTCGAACCAATCCATCTGTCGAGTGCATGGCCACGGTACGGACCGAATTGTCGCCAAGATGTAGCGCCACTTCGCAAACCAGGGTTTCAGTTTCCCCACTTTCCCCAGTGCGCTCAATGTTGATCGCGTTATACAGGGCCGGTAGATCACCGTCTTCAAAATTCACGTCTACAACGGGACCCATGACTTGGATAATTTTTCCCTTATTCATTCATTCCCCTCCACTAATTTCAGTATCTTTCACGCCATCAACCCTTGAGGGCTTCGGCGCCATTTACGATTTCTATCAATTCTTTGGTGATATAAGCCTGTCGGGCTTGATTATAAGTCAACGTCAAGTCACCGATCATTTCACCGGCATTGCGGGTAGCACTATCCATTGCCGTCATCCGGGCGCCATGCTCACTGGCGCTGGACTCCAAAAAGGCACGATACACCTCAACCGTCATATAACGCTTAAGCAGTTTATCCAGAATTGTTTCTTCATCAGGCTCGTAGATATAATCCACGACAAACATGTTGTCTTTATGCGTCGTTTTTTCAGGAACCACCGGGAGCAACTGCTCAACAACGACTTCCTGCTGCATCACCGACTTGAATTCGTTGTAAACCATAAAAACCCTGTCGATCTTTTTCTCGGTAAACAAAGCGGCAAGGTTCTCACCAATGGCCTGCGCTTTCAGGTAATCAAAATCTTTCGTCCAGCCAATGATATCCTGCGTAATAGTCACTGGGCGATTGCGGAACACATCATTGCCTTTTTTACCGGCAATGATCAGGGAGTTTTCATTCTGCGTATTGTCTTTAAGGTATTGGGCCGTTTTACGGATGATATTAGAGTTGAAACCGCCACACAGGCCTTTGTCCGAAGTGATGATCAGAAGTAAATGCCGTTGCCCTTCCCGCACATCCAGCAAGGGATGCAAGTCATTATTGCACCGTGCCGCCAAATGGTGGAGAACATCCATCATCTTGATCGCATAAGGCCGCGCCTGCTGAATCGCTTGCTGGGCCTTGCGCAGTTTCGACGCCGCAACCAGCTTCATGGCCTTGGTAATCTGTTGCGTATTTTTTACGCTTTGGATGCGTCTTTTAATATCTTTTAAATTAGGCATGAGTTAGTTTTTGAAAAGGCCTCTAAATTCTTCGATAGCGGCTGTCAACTGGCTTTCGCTGTCGTCATCGAGTTTCTTGGCTTCTGCAATTTTATCAATCAATGCCTGGTGTTTGTCTTCCATAAAATTGAGTAGACCGCTTTCAAATTTTTGGATATCGGCGACAGGGATATCGTCCACCAGACCCCGCACACCAGCGAAGAGAGAAATGATCTGCTGAACCACGCTCAAAGGTTTGTACTGACCCTGCTTGAGAAGTTCCACCAAGCGTTCGCCACGATGGAGCTGGGCCTGGGTCGCCGCATCCAGGTCACTGCCGAACTGCGCGAAAGCCGCCATTTCGCGGTATTGCGCAAGGTCCAGACGCAAGCTCCCCGCAACTTGTTTCATTCCCTTAATTTGGGCCGCGCCGCCAACCCGGGATACCGAAAGCCCAACATTGATCGCAGGGCGTACTCCGGAATAAAACAGATCGGTTTCCAGATAAATCTGTCCATCCGTAATGGATATCACGTTGGTCGGAATGTATGCGGAAACATCACCCGCCTGGGTTTCGATGATCGGCAGAGCCGTCATGGAACCTGCTCCCAGTTCATCACTGACTTTTGCAGACCGTTCCAACAATCGGGAATGCAGAAAGAAAACATCACCCGGATACGCTTCACGCCCTGGAGGCCGCCGCAACAAGAGCGACACCTGCCTATAGGCCGCCGCCTGTTTGCTGAGGTCATCATAAACAATCAGGCAATGTTGCCCGTTATCGCGAAAATATTCACCCATGGCGCATCCGGCATAAGGAGCGATAAACTGCATCGGTGCCGGGTCACTGGCCGAAGCCGAAACCACGATGGTGTATTTCATCGCATCATGCTGTTCCAGCATTTTAACCACCCGCGCAACAGTAGAACGCTTTTGCCCTATCGCTACATAAATGCAGAACATGTTCTGCCCTTTTTGATTGATGATCGCGTCGATGGCAACTGCGGTTTTGCCCGTTTGCCTATCACCAATGATCAACTCCCTCTGCCCACGGCCAATAGGAATCATGCCATCAATAGCCTTGATCCCTGTCTGCATGGGTTCATGTACTGATTTCCGGTCAATAACACCAGGTGCAATCCTTTCAATGGGTCCGAACTTTTCTGTTTTGATCGGTCCCTTGCCATCAATGGGCTGGCCTATACCATCCACAACCCGACCAACCAATTCAGGCCCAATCGGAACTTCCATGATGCGTCCGGTGCGTTTGACTTCATCGCCTTCTTTTATGTCATCGTCCCTACCAAGCAGAACCGCACCCACATTATCTTCCTCGAGGTTCAGCACCATTCCGGACAAACCGCCGGGGAATTCCAAAAGTTCACCGGACATGGCATTTCCCAGGCCATAAATACGTGCGATTCCATCCCCTACCGAAATCACCCGACCGGTTTCTTTGAGCTCGATCCCTTCTTCAAAGCCTTCAATCTGCTTTTGAATCAAGGAA
>Ga0209445_1000902_pt1 | contig 16476 bp, 11 predicted proteins | sample MarorgKNORR_S2LV_4_FD_188223 | JGI IMG/M metagenome (GOLD analysis project Ga0209445, IMG submission 188223) | Marine microbial communities from the Southern Atlantic Ocean, analyzing organic carbon cycling - NADW_A/KNORR_S2/LV (SPAdes) (version 2) | ecosystem: Environmental > Aquatic > Marine >...
CGAATGGATAATGAACAGGCACTTAGGTGGCGCGTACCACGTTGGGTTATGGATGATGACGGTCAAAATGCGCTAAAGGAGGCAGCAACATCATCTTCTGAAGCCCTAGATAACTTGCTTGAGCGCCTCTGGCTGCTCGCGGATCCGCTCTATCTAGTTGAAGGTAATGATCGAAAGACTTCACACTATGCACGCTGGACTGTTGCAAAGATCCGTGAAGAGGCCAAGAACCCCTACCGAATTAGTTGGGGCAATGATCTTGACGAACTCACGATCCGACACGGTTGGGAACTGGGGTGGAATAGGACTTCTGATGCAGGATTCACGACGGTCAAGCATGTGATTGGTCACAAACATCCGGAGGGAAGGGACTATATGCCTCCTGGTAAAATGCTTAATACCCCAAGTCTTGCAGCGCCGGGAGATCTACGGGCAGATGTCGAACGACCTCGTTCTCTATATGCGCCAACATATGCACCTGTCCTTCTTCCAATGGAAGGTCAAGTTGCATTCTTCCCCCGAGGTAGCCGAGTAGTTGTAGTGGGAACTCACTTTCTTCCAGATGATACGACTCGGCATGTGGGCCATGACCATCCAATACCCTGGCTCGATCCGGGTACCCAGGACGGAATGTTGGATCGTGCTGGAATCTTTCTAGTGCCACTAGACGGAGCACGGATCAAGAGTGCTCAAATAATGGGCCATACCGAGGGTGCACTCTCACTTGAGGTGCCGTCGGGGAGTTATGTGCTTTCGACTGAAACGTGGAGTCCGAGGAAGCACCGTGCCGGGCGTCTAAGGATGGGGTTTGAAAGTCAGCCAGTGCCAGAGGATGTGGCATCGCTTTCTGACATTCTGATGCTGAGACCTTCTTCTAAGGAGCCTGAAGTGCTTGCGGCAGCGCTTCCACAGGCACTCAAGAAAGCCGAGATCCTAACAGGTCAAACATTCGCTATTGCTTGGGAGGTCTCCGGCCTTGGATTTAGATCGGAGACTTTGCTTTTCGAAGTCTCAGTGAGTCCGATAAATCGGGGAGTGCTCCGCCAGATCGGGGAATTTCTTCGGATCACAAAACCTGCAAGGCCGCTTCGACTCTCCTGGGAGGAGCCCGGACCGCTAAGCCCAGGCTCATTATTCCGGTACCTCAACCTAGATCTGCCAAACCTTAAGGCGGGCAAGTATGAAGTTCGAATGGTTTTGAAGACGGTGGGGCGGGCAGATGCAGTTAGCGCCCGAGTCTTTAGTGTCCAAGAACGGTAAGAAAATCTTCTATCTGTTAGTCAGATGTAGGACTAAGGTTAGAAATTCAGTAAACAACGAGCGTTGACCACTGATAGTGGTTTTTCTAACGTTCCTTGCTATCAAGCGATAGCTATAGGGATCCAGATTCTAGCTTCGGTCACATGGAAGACACTTACAGGCATGGACCTCTTCTTCTGCTCAGCGGACGCGCTAATTCTCCGTTAGCACGTGAGATAGCTGAGAACCTTGGAGAATCGCCAGAAGGAGCGACGATCAAAGATTTCTCGGACGGTGAAATCTTTGTTCGGATAGACCACAGTGCTCGTGGGCGGGATGTTTTCATTATCCAACCCACTTCGGCTCCTGCGGGCAATTTCATGGAGTTGTGTCTTCTATTAGACGCTGCAAAACGGGCCTCGGCAGCCCGAGTCACAGCGGTCATTCCGTATTTCGGATACGGTCGTCAGGATAGGAAAGACCAACCCAGGGTCTCGATTGGTGCTAAGCTCTCTGCGAACCTTATTGTAGCGGCCGGAGCTGATCGCGTTATCTCAATTGATTTCCATCAGCACCAGATCCAGGGGTTCTTTGATATTCCCGTTGATCACCTTTACGCAGCACCGGTGGTGACAAAGTACTTCAGAGATCTTGCACTCGAAGACCTCGTAGTCATAGCTCCTGATGTCGGAGCGGCAAAGATGGCAAGAGGTTTTGCTCGCCGTCTTGGGGCGACCTTTGCGATTATCGATAAACGTAGGCCGAGGGCAAACATGTCTGAGGTATTAAACATTGTTGGTGATGTCGAGGATCGGACTTGTCTAATTGTTGATGACATGGTTGACACAGGAGGTTCACTGGCCAACGCCGTCGAAGCACTCAAAGACCGCGGTGCTAAGATAGTTTATGCGGCGGCAACACATCCGATTCTTTCCGGGGAGGCACCTAGTAGGCTTGCCAACTCGCCTCTGGAGCGGATGATCGTGACGAATACGATTGATGTTCCAGAGAAAAAACGCTTTGACAGGCTAGAGGTTCTTTCCGTAGCTGACTTGCTCTCTAAGGCAATTCACCACGTGCATTCGAACGAATCTGTAAGCAAACTCTTTGAGATTCCGAAGGAAAACTGAGGGAAAGGGCCCTAGGATAGCCCTGGGGGCCGATAATCAGGAGAACGAGAATCCAGAATGACTATTACGCTGAAAGCACAGAAACGAGAAGGTACGGGAAAGGGGGTAGCGAGGAAGCTACGTCAGGAGGGCCGGGTCCCAGCTGTCTTGTATGGACGGGAACTAGGCACCATGCATTTGTCGCTGGATACACATGAGGCGGAGAATCTTTTTCACTCGATCAGCACTGAGAATACGATTGTGGGCCTCAAGGTTGAGGGGGTGGGCGAGCCTTTCCAAACGTTGGTGCGTGAGATTCAGAGCCATCCGTTCAAGTCTTCGCTTATTCACGTAGACTTCCTCCGCATCCAGGCGGGTGTTGCGGTTGATGTTGAAGTCCCGTTGCATCTGATTGGAGATCCAATCGGTGTTAAGAATAGCGGTGGTGTGCTTGAGCAGGTATTGCACGAACTTCCAGTGAAGTGCATCCCATCGAAGATCCCAGAGCTAATCGAGGTCGATGTTTCTGAGCTTGATATTAACGAGTCCCTCCACGTGTATGATCTAGAGTTGGAGGAAGGCATCAACATCACCGTTGACGAAGGGCGAACTATTTGTGCGGTGGCGATTCCCAAGCTTGTTGAGGAGGCTGTCGTTGAAGAGGATGAACTGCTTGAGGGTGAGATACCGGACGAGGATGAGGAAGCCTTGCCAAGTGATACAGCAGTTGAGGAGTCACCCGAAGACTCTGATGGAGATGGCGATTAGGGTCGGTTCATTCCCATGTGCGTGAAGATTGTGGTCGGACTAGGGAATCCAGGTCCTAAATACGATGCTACAAGGCATAACGTAGGGTGGTGGGTTGTTGATCGACTTGCCTACGATTGGGGCTTTGGTTCTTTCGAAAAGGAGGATCGGGCTCTCGTCACTGAGGGTGATGTGGGTGATTCCCATGTGCAGCTGGTAAAGCCCACTACATATATGAACCGCAGCGGATTGTCGTTGCTACGATTGAGTGAGATGGAGTCTTTTCGGATCAGAGAAGACCTCCTGGTAGTCGTGGATGATGCCGCACTTGAAGTGGGACGAGTGAGGTTTCGACCAGAGGGAGGACCCGGAGGACACAAGGGGCTCAAGTCAGTATCAGGAGTCCTACAGTCCGACGCATACGCTCGGCTCCGAATTGGGGTTGGCTTGAAGCCAGAAGGACAAGACTTAGCAGACTGGGTGCTCTCACGTATGCCCCAGGAGGACGAGGACATCGTGGCAGATCTGCTCCCCGTCATGACGGGCGCAATTGAAGCATGGATTGAGGAGGGGACCGAGGCAGTAATGAACCGCTTCAATCAATAACGAGATATAGTTCACAAATCATGGTAACAATAAGAGCGATTCAATGACCGAACTTGTAGCAGTAACTGCATGGGCATGGCTTCTGGGTCTTATCGGCCTGGGTATAGCATTCTTGATCTACCGATATTTGAAAAAGCAGCCGGCTGGATCCGAGACCATGATCGATATAGGTGAACAGATTCACGATGGGGCGATGGCATTCCTCAAACGTGAATACACAGTCCTGGCCGGATTTGTATTGGTGGTGGCGATCCTGCTCGGCTTTGCGATTGGGTGGACGCCTGCAGGAGCGTATGTTTTTGGGGCACTCAGCTCGGTCTCAGCTGGCTTTTTTGGTATGAAGGCAGCGACCCGCGCGAACACACGTACTTCAGCAGCAGCTAATCAAGAGGGTCAGGGCAAGGCACTGCGTATTGCGTTCTTCGGTGGGGCAGTGATGGGACTCTCCGTCGCGGCTCTTGGACTCGTGGGACTTGGGGTACTCTATCTAGTTTTCGGTGCTGGAGCAGTAGTAGATGGTGAGTACGCTACCTTCGCTGAGATTGTCTCAGGCTTTGCTATGGGTGCTAGTTCTATCGCGCTCTTCGCTCGGGTCGGAGGGGGCATATATACGAAAGCTGCGGACGTAGGGGCTGATCTCGTCGGAAAGCTCGAAGCAGGTATCCCCGAGGATGATCCACGGAATCCGGCCACGATTGCGGACAACGTGGGAGACAACGTTGGTGACGTTGCCGGGATGGGTGCTGATATCTTCGAGTCGTATGTAGGTTCAATTGTTGCGACGATCGCGATTGGAGCAACAGTACCTGCTCTTTCAGGGCATCGAACTGCTGCGGTCGCACTCCCGATCCTTACAGTGATGATCGGTCTCTTGGCATCTCTAGTTGGCATCGGTGCGATGAAGATACTTGAGAAGCGCAATCCATCTCACGCCCTTCATGGCACGACGTGGATAGCTGGCGCACTGTTTCTGGGAATTATGTATTTCGTCGTCCAGAGCATGGGAATCACATACGTTGATGCTGGGCAGTCTTTCCCCGTCTCCGGACCCTGGATCGCAATCCTAGCAGGAACTCTGGCGGGTGTAGCTATCGGTATGGTCACACAGTATTACACGGCTGAAGGTCCGGTTAAGAAGATTGCAGAGGCTAGCCAAACTGGCGCGGCCACCAACTTGATCACCGGGCTAGCTGTTGGCATGCAATCAGCAGTTTTACCGGTCTGCCTCATTTGCGCTGCAATTTGGACTGCCTTTAACTATGCGGGTCTATACGGTATCGGGATAGCGGCGGTTGGCATGCTCGCAACCGTGGGTGTAACGATGTCAGTTGATGCCTACGGACCAATCGCAGATAACGCAGGTGGGATTAGCGAGATGAGCGGACTAGGTCCCGAGACTAGAGAGATTACAGACTCACTCGATGCGATCGGAAACACTACAGCCGCGATTGGCAAGGGATTCGCAATAGGGTCGGCCGCTCTCACTGCCCTAGCCCTATTCTCGGCATACTCATCTAAGGTTGGCCTCCAGGAAAGCGGGATCAACATCCTCGATCCACTGGTGGTGATAGGCCTTTTCCTTGGTGGATGTCTTCCATTCCTTGTTGCAGCACTGACAATGACTGCAGTAGGTCGAGCTGCCCAGGGGATGGTTGACGAAGTTCGTCGACAGTTCCGGGAAATTCCAGGGATCATGGAAGGTACAGCCAAGCCAGATTCAGCTCGCTGTGTGGATATTTCTACAACTGCCGCACTAAGGGAAATGATCTTACCCGGCATAACGGCAATCTTTGCTCCGGTAATTGTTGGTTATTTTCTAGGCGTAGAAGCACTCGGAGGTCTGTTGGCGGGTGCCACAGTTACGGGTGTGCTTATGGCGCTCTTTATGGCGAATGCGGGTGGTGCCTGGGATAATGCGAAGAAATACATCGAGAGCGGAGCATATGGTGGTAAGGGATCCGATTCTCACAAGGCTGCCATTGTAGGGGATACCGTAGGAGATCCATTCAAGGACACCTCAGGGCCGTCTCTCAACATCTTGATAAAGCTCATGAGTGTAGTGTCACTGGTACTCGCTCCTTGGTTTGTAGAAGTGCACGGACTTAATACGGATGAAAATTCACTTTCATGGATTGTGGACATGATCCAAACGCTCTTCAGCTAATGCCCAAGGAGCCGAGTTTTGAGAATGCACTTGCGTTTGCCGGCGAGCTGATCGGCATCCCAGGACTTCCTGGGGAAGAGAGAGAAGTTGCCTCTCGGCTCAAGGAGGAAATGGAGGCACTCGGTCTAAGTGATGTTCACATCGATGATACGGGTAATGTCATAGGTATTGCCACGGGAACAGGAGATGCACCTCCTGCCATGCTGAACTGCCATCTAGATGTTGTTGCCGAGGGTGATCACTCGGAGTGGGAGGTGCCCCCGTTTAGTGGCGAAGTGCGAGATGGTTTTCTACATGGACGCGGTTCCATGGATATAAAGGGCCCTCTTGCTCTGCAGACGTATGCGGCTGCCTCACTGATTGGACAATCTCCCGGTGATGTCATTGTGGCTCACACGGTTCTTGAGGAACGTGGTGGCCTAGGAATGAAGCGACTCTTAGAGTCAGGTAACGTCGATCCGGCAGTAGTGATCATTGGTGAGGCAACACACGGAGACGTATGCATTGGCCATCGAGGCCGTGCTGAGCTTGAAGTTGTACTTACCGGGTTAGCTGGCCATGCAAGCGCACCTGATCGTGCTAGGAATGCGTTAGACCTGCTGGGGGATGTATTGGTCGCGGTAAGGGAGTTGGGTGAAAATCAGAAGGCCGATCCGGTACTCGGGCCTGCTAGTTTGATTGCTACGACTGTGGATGTTCTTCCAGAGAGCCGAAATGTAATCCCGGACAAGGTTGTTTTGGCTTTGGACTGGAGGATTTTGCCATGTGACGACGACGACTCACTTCTCGATAGAGTCAGGCGCTCGATTAAACGCCAGATCCCTTTGTTACCCGACGGGCTGTCTTACGAGGTGCGCATGGCAAAAGAACTTCAAACTACATACACAGGAATCCAGGAGGAGAGGAGTCTGTTCACTCCTGGGTTTCTGATGGACTCGGAGCACCCTGTTGTCACCAGTGCAGCTGGTGCTGTGGGTCGCCAAAGAGGTGAGGGTGAGGCTGTAGTTCGGCCGTGGTTGTTTGCAACGGATGGGGGTTGGTCTTGTGGAATCCACGGGATTCCGACAATTGGTTTTGCTCCCGGTGAGGAGGGCTTTGCACATACCAACCGCGAGCGATTAAATGTTGAGGAAGCTCAGTGGGGCTATGCCCGTTATCCCTACCTAGTCACCGCAGTTCAGAGGGCGGCAGCAAATTAAGACGCGTCCTGCAAAGACTTATTATTGCTTCTTATGCTTTCTGGAATACTAAGATTCAACTAGGTTTTCCGAGCAGTACTGATGTGTACAAAACAGATATCCCGCTCCGTTGGCCAACCGCTCTTGCAGTGATGTCAGCTGAAGCGACGGGGCCCGTTACAAACCTACGGACCGAGGGAACAAATCATGCGAACTTACGAGGTCGTTTACATTCTCGACCCTGCGCTTGAAGAGAGCGCCGTCACTGCCAAGCTCGATGGACTTCACCAGCTAGCCACCTCCAAAGGTGGTGAGGTTTCGGCGATCGATCATTGGGGAACCAGACAACTAGCGTATCCAATTAACAAGATATCTCGAGGTTATTACGTGGCAGCCCACTTTACTGCGGTAGTAGAGGCATTACCGGAGTACGAAAGGATGCTCAAGCTAGACGATGATATCATCCGCTATCTCCTGGTTCTCAACGAAGGAGAACCCACTGGCGGAGACTCGATAATGGGAGAGCCCCGGCCGAAGAGAACCAACGATGAAGATGAGGCCGAAAATGAGGCTGATCAGCAAGAGCCAGTGACCGATACTGGCGCTGGTCTAGGGGAGGCGGAAGATGGTAAAGATACCGAATCTGGGCATCAACGATCTGGACCTCCAGAGTTCACGGGGCCACGGGGGCGCCGACAACGTATGGAAGGACCTCCAATTATCGCCTTGAACTACAAAGATGTGGCAACCCTTTCCAATTTCGTTACTGAACAGGGTAAGATTCTGCCCAAGCGCACGACGAAAGTGACTGCTGCATTCCAGAGGCAATTAGGACGAGCAGTGAAGCGTGCACGCTATCTCGCTTTGCTGCCTTACACACGTAGCCATCTGGGATAGCCTGGCTTTATGCCGGATCTGACGCGGAGAGTATCAGCCTTCCGGAAAAGTGACTGGCTACGTGCCGGCGTGCTATGCATACTTGTGCTTTTAACATCTACCGCGAGGCCATCGGTGTTGGTGGCAGTACCATTTCTTTTACTCGTGGGGACCAACACGTTGCGCGGCTATGCGATTTTAGGTGCCACCCTGATTGCCATAATCATTGTTGTGGCTGGTCCATATGATGGCATGTGGTACCTAGAGCGCGGATGGGCCTTACTACTGGGAGGTTGCTTTGTCGGGCTGTCTATAGTTCGTCCGAAAATGAAGATCTCAGATCGTGCACTTGAGGCCGTCTTCGGGGCTTTGGTGCTTGCAGCAATACTGATGACCTTGATGACTGGTGCCTGGAACATTGTGGATTGGGTAATATCTGATCGGGTCAGAGCTACGGTTGCCCAAGTGATTGCACTCCTGCTTTCTTGGGGTGGTGAAGGGTTGGCCCCTGCTTTGATCACAGCTCTTTATCAGACTGCGGAGGCGCAGATTCTGATATTTCCAGCCTTGACTGCTCTCGCTTCGATGAGTGCACTCCTGCTTTCTTGGTGGCTCTTCATTTTTTTCTCTGGACGGAGTGAAGAGGCGCTTGGATCGGTTAAGGATTTCCGTTTTAATGATCATCTTATTTGGATGCTTGTGGTTGGGCTTTTCTTGCTATTCACTCGATGGAGTGAACCACTACAGCGTCTAGGATCTAATGCAGTAGTGTTTATCGGTGCACTCTGCGCCGTGCGCGGTGCCGCCGTCATTGTGTTCATAACTGGAGGATTCTCGGTTCTTGGTTACGCTATGACGCTTCTCGGTTTGGTTATCGTTCCGCCGATAGTACTGGGTGGTGCGGTTCTAATCGGAATTGCAGATATCTATTTAGATTTTCGGAAGCGCTCGGAACAGTTAGCTGCGCGCTAGACCCTCTGGAGGAATGATGAAGCTGATCTTGAAACAATCCGTGGAGAACCTTGGTGAGGCTGGAGAGGTGATCCAGGTTAAGCCGGGATTCGGAAGAAATTATTTGATTCCTCAGGGGCTCGCTTATACTGCAACCCAAGCGAATATAGAGAAGCTCGAACAAGAGCAGGCCCAGTCAGACGAACGGTCCAAACGCGACTTCCTCGAAGCAGGTCGAAGAGCTTCCCAGCTCGAAGGTATTTCTCCGATGACCTTCTATGCCCGTGCTGGAGATGATGGGAAATTGTTCGGGTCTGTTACTAGCGCTGACATCGCTGATCGGATCAATGAGTCCGATATGGATTTTGAACTCAACCGGCGAGCAGTTTTGCTAGATGAGCCAATCAAAATGCTGGGTGTGTGGGAGGTCCCACTCAATCTCCATGGGGAGGTTGAAGCCCACATCGAGGTGCATGTTGAGCGTGAGTAGGCCTCAGTATTAGAGCCGCTATTTCTGCAACCTGCCCAAGACTTCGGCGGTCTTAGTGGACGTTCCTAGCGGTGTGAACCGAGCCCTCGACCTGGCGATCGAGCTTAAGGCACATGGGCTTGTTGTGCTTGATCTCAGAGGAATCTGTACGGCTACAGACTTCTTTGTCTTGGCTAGTGGAAGTTCAGATGTGCAGGTCAGGGCAATCGCGGAACACGTAGTCGAAGAACTAAAGGTAGAGGGTATCCGCCCAGGCCATGTGGAAGGGATGCGAGGCGGTGCTTGGATTTTGTTAGACTACATCGACTTCGTTGTCCATGTATTGCTTCCTGAGGCACGGATATTTTACCAGCTTGAGGACCTGTGGGGTGATGCGCCTCGCTGGGATGTCTCACACGAATCGTAGTGCCTCAGTTCTAGAGCATAACATATGCTTTTCTGAGCATCCGGAAGCTAAAGATAGTGGTACTTTTCAAATATTCTGGGGTTTGCAAGAAGCACCTGTGGTTCTAACTTTTTTTGGGCCTCACGGCATTGGCATTGGGGTCTTATCTGAAGTGTTTTATGCTCCACCAATCATGATCCAGTTGCTGCTCTGGAGTAGATATAAAAGGGCTGCGGCTTCTGTGCCTTCAAGGCACAGTGAGTGTCCTCTGGCCAGTAAGGCTTTATCCCAGTTGTATCTATAGTCCGTATCTGTTGAAAATTCCTGCAAAACACTGAATGAAGCTTCACTCACTTCGAGTTCACGGGTTCAAGTCCTTCGCGGATGCAACGACCATTGAGTTTCATGATGGGATCACTGCTGTGGTAGGCCCAAACGGATGCGGCAAATCGAACATCAGTGATGCGATCCGTTGGGTTCTTGGTGAACAGCGTCCAACCGCTATCCGTGGCGCGAAGATGGAAGAGGTGATCTTTCAAGGGACCGTTGCCCGACGGCCGGTGAATCGCGGGTCAGTATCTCTTACGGTTACCAATGAGGACGGATTACTACCAATCCCATTTGAAGAAGTAGAGATTGGGCGACAGGTCTTCAGGGATGGTGGCAGTGAGTACTCCATTAACCGGTCTGCATGTCGTTTGCGCGACGTCATTGACCTTTGCAGGGACACAGGGCTCGGTGCAAATGCCTACTCGATCATAGAAAATCGAATGATCGACGCGATTCTTTCGGATCGTGCTGAGGAGCGGCGCGCGTTGTTTGAAGAAGCTGCTGGGGTTGGTAAGTACAAGGATCGGCGAAAAGCTGCTACTCGCAGGCTTGAAAGAGCTGAAATAGACGTCCAACGGCTCGAGGACGTTATCTCTGAAGTGCAGACTAAGGTGCGTTCTTTGGCTCGGCAAAAGGGGAAAGCTGAACGTTATCTTAAGTATCGCCAGCGCCGATTAGATGTAGAAGTTGCTGTTGTTCGTCGTCAATTAGATCTCTTGCGAGAGCGTTTAGCGGGTGTACAAGAGTCGCTGGATGCAGATGATAGATCCAGTGAGCGCACAGTTGTTGAACTGCATACGGCGGAGGCCGAGTACGAGTCTATACGGCTTCGGGAAGTTGAGGCCGAGAAGGAACGCACAAAGGCAGCTACGACCCTTGAGAAGGTAAGAGAACAGCTAGTCCGCTGGGAGCGGGATCTTGCTGTTGCAGATGAGCGGGCAGCTTATGCAGGTCGTCGTTTGGCACAAATTGATGAGGAACGTGCTCAAGCACGGCTCCAGGCCGAAGCGCTTGAACGTGACGAACGGGCCTTGACTGGCAAGCGGACTCGGGCGCTTGAGGAGCTTGAGGAGATTCAAACAGTCGTAGACGACCGAAAAACTAGAGTTGAGAGACTCTATGACGACATGTCTGGTGCCCGAAAAGATCTTGAGGAAGTGGAGGCGGAAGAACGTGATCTGGTGCGTCGAGGAGCTCAATTAGAGGGGGATGCTGAAGCTTCTGATGCCCAGGCTGATGAATTAGAGAAAAGATTGTCTCGAGTTTCGAAAGAGTTGGACGCTACAGATGAAACATTCTCAGAGCTCCAGGCACAAAGTGATTTGTTTGAGGGAAGGCTCGAAGAATCCTTAAATGAGCTGGAGGTTGCAGCAGCTCGTGTAGAGCAGAGTATTGCTGATGTCTCGGCAGGTAGGGGGGAGTTGGCTGATGCCCGCCGGGTGGAGCGCGTGTCCACTGATATCGCGATGGAACTTAGGGCTCGCCTTTCTGCTTTGGAGTTACTTGAACGTGACCAGGAAGGCATTGAACCTGTCGTGCAAGCTGTGCTCGAGTCAGGGATTCCGGGTGTATTAGGAACTTTAGCAGACTATATCCAAGCGTCCGCTAAAATAACCCCTTCTCTTGAGTCCCACTTGGGTACATTCGCACGGGCGATCGTCGTGAATGAGAGTGCGACGGTAGATAGCATTCTCCATTGGTTCATCGAACGCTGGAACGGGGGAGGAGGCCTAATAGTCCTGCCATTGGACATGGTTCCGGAATCTGGCACGTGGCAAAACAATGGGCTTCTCTCACAAATCGACACTAGTGGTGAGGGAGCACCTTGGGTTAAGGCGCTCCTTAATGGCGTTCAGGTTCCTCAGGGGGTCGACGGTGCATGCTTTACGACCGTTAATGGCGTGGTGCGAATTGGTAATCCTTCGGGTGGCTCAGGAATATTGGAACGGAAGGAAGAACTCCTGAGGATAAGGGAGGCACTTGATCTCCGGTTGCTAGAGGAAGAGTCCGCGTGTAAGACGCGTGAGGCTCAAGAACACAATCTTGCTGATGCTGAAGAAATGGTGGTTTCCTCTAGACTAGAAATGCATGAGGCGGAGGATGCCCTTCACAAAATGAGGGCTGAGGGAGAAACACAATCAGGTGAGCAAGGTCGGATGCACCGTTTACAGGCTGATCTTGCACGGGAGATAGGAGCTACTAACACGGCACATACACGTGTGCTCGAAAGAGCTCAGGAAGCACGAGCTGATCGGGGTATTATACTGGAGAAGGAGGGGGGCCTCAGCGAAAAACGTCAGCAAGCAAAAGAGATTCTACAGTTAGCTCAAGATGAGTGGGAAAGTGCCCGATCTGAAGAAGCTGCTCTGGCTGTAGATGTTGCTCGTCTAGAGGGGGATGTGACACGCTTAAATGAGCGTCATGAGACGATTAGTCAGGTGCGTGACCAAGCTGAAGACCGCGTCCTTGCTTTAGATGAAGAAGAAAGTCGGTTGAGGGAGGATCAGGCAGAGGCTCGCAAGATTCGATCGGAGGGTGATACCGCCATAGAGCGTTTATTCGAGGAGCGCAGCGCTGCTGAGAGTGAAGTCAGGGACAAGGACAATATCCTACAGGGTCTAGAGGAAGCTCTCGGCACATCTGAGAAACGCCTTCGAGAGGCTCGGACAGTTGAACGCGCGGCTTCAGATCGTCGGCATACATTAGAGCTGGAGCATCAAGAGCTCGATGGTCGCATAGGTCGGATTCGAGAGCGTCTAGAGATTGAGTGGGGGCGGCCGCTGGATGCTCTCCTTGAGAAAGCCGAGTTAGTCGAAGGTGATCAGGATGAACTTGAGGCAGAACTGAGGGAAATCGTACTAAAGCTAGAGAGATTAGGTCCGGTGAACATGCTCGCAGTAGAAGAGCATGAAGAAGAGAGTGAGCGTCTCGCGTTCTTGACTGAGCAGAGAGATGATCTTTTCGAGGCCCGTGATGATCTTCGTTCGGCAATCCGTGAGATTAACGCAACTGCTACGGATCTCTTTATGTCTACTTTTGGTGAGATTCGTGAACACTTCCGAAAAACGTTTCTGAGATTATTTGAGGGTGGCGAGGCAGACATCTGGCTGCAGGTAACAGATGACCCGCTGGAGTCCCCGATCGAAATCCACGCATCTCCGAGGGGAAAACGGACACAACGAATAGATCTGCTTTCTGGAGGAGAGCGCGCATTGACTGCGCTATCACTTCTTTTTGGAATCTACCTTGTTAAACCGAGTCCGTTCTGTGTCTTGGATGAAGTAGATGCTCCGCTTGATGAAAACAATATTGGTCGGTTTATCAAACTACTGGAGGACTTTAAGGCGGATAGCCAGTTCGTAGTTATCACGCACAATCCCCGCACCATCGAGGCTGCGGACTGGATTTACGGTGTGACTATGGAGGAGCCAGGTATTAGTACTATTGTGGGTGTTAAGCTTGAGGATGCTCTACAGGATGCGGGGGCTTCTTCCGAGCCATAGCCGACTCGCTGTGTACACCTTTACTTCCCGCTGTATGACCTTATAGGTGTATATGGGTCAGTGGTGTTGATTATAGAATCAAGCCAGGTGGGCAGATTGAGCCTGGAGTCCATGGTCTGACTTCCCGGACTCAGGAATCCGAGACCAAGGTTTCATTAAGAACTGCGTCTCAAACCCTCGAGTTCCGGAAAACATAGGGGAATAACTCCCATGCTAATCGTGATGAAAAACAATGCGTCTGCCGAGCAGATCCAAGCGGTTGTGGGAGTGGTCAAGGAGATGGGCTACGATGCTACGCCCATACCAGGGGGACAACGGACTGCTATAGGAATCATAGGAAACGATGGTGGAATTTCTTCAGATAGACTCGCGGGTCTCGAGGGCGTGCTTGAACTCATTCCTGTTACCCACCCCTACAAACAGGTGTCTAGGGAGTGGCAGGATGAGAATACCTTAGTATCACTCCCGAACGGAACAAAGATTGGTGGTTCGGATCTCGTCCTAATGGCTGGCCCGTGCTCAGTTGAGAACGAGCGTGAGATCTTGGACATAGCTCATAGGGTCAAGGACGTCGGTGCGACAGTTCTGCGTGGAGGTGCATTCAAACCACGCAGTTCACCGTATTCTTTTCAGGGACTTGGGTTGCAGGGCCTGAAGTTCTTGGCACGTGCCAGAGAGGAAACAGGGCTTGCAGTTGTGACGGAGGCCTTGGATCCGGATGGAGTGGATCTGGTTGTCAAATACGCTGACATCGTTCAAATCGGCGCGCGCAACATGCAAAATTATGCGCTTCTGCGTAGAGCAGGTAGGGCAGGGAAGCCCGTTCTTTTGAAGCGCGGAATATCCGCCACGATTGACGAATTGCTTCTTGCGGCAGAGTACATTCTCGCTGAAGGGAATCCTGATGTAATCTTATGCGAACGAGGGATACGTAGCTTTGACACTCACACACGGAATCTCTTTGACCTGGCAGCGATTCCAGTCGTAAAATCTCTTTCCCACCTGCCTATAATTGCTGACCCTAGCCATGGGACCGGGATTCGTTCCAAAGTCACCCCAATGGGTAGGGCTGCAGTGGCGGCTGGGGCAGATGGGCTTATAGTAGAAGTTCATCCTGACCCTCCTAAAGCGATGTCAGATGGAGCACAATCACTTTATCCGGACCAGTTCGCAAAGTTAGTAGATGAGGTAACGGTGATCGCGCGTGCGATAGGGCGGAACTTCAACGCTACTCTCCAGTAACTCCCTTCTGATTGACTAGGTAATGTATAGCACTACTCTTGAAATAGCTTCCGATCTACCCCAAGCCTATGGGGCAAAAACTCAGGAATTCTGTTAGTATGCCGCAAGGACTAGCGGGAAGCGCGGCGATCGGTGGTGTGGGTCCCCTGGGATATTCTTGTTTCTTCTTTAAGTACTGGCAGAACTCCGACTAGCTCTGATGTGAACAACCCCATCATAATGATAAACTATTGTCTTACCATGCTTTAGCCAGAAAATATCGTCCGAAGTCATTTGCGGACGTGACCACCCAGGAACATGTGTCGGAAACACTCCGGCGGGCTGTATGTGGTGGCCGAGTGGGGCATGCATACTTGTTCTGTGGACCTCGGGGAGTTGGCAAGACCACACTGGCGCGGGTCCTAGCTATGGCTTTGAATTGTGCGAAGCGGAGTGAGGAGGGTGAGCCTTGTGGCATCTGTGATAACTGTACACGGATTTGGGGTGGTCACACCGCTCTCGATGTCGTTGAAATTGATGCGGCATCAAACCGCGGTGTAGATGACGCACGCGATCTCCGAGAACGGGCGATGTACGCTCCTTCTGCGGAAGGGCGCTTCAAGGTATACATCGTGGATGAGGCGCACATGCTCACTCGGGAGGCATGGAATGCCTTGCTCAAGATACTTGAGGAACCTCCAGCGAGTGTGGTTTTCATTTTTGCAACGACAGAACCTCAAAAAATAGAGCAATCGGCCGCGCCCATTCTCTCACGTTGCCAGCGCTTCGACTTCAGACGTATAGGAGTTGATCATATTCTGTCGCGATTAGTTGCCATTGTGGAGCAAGAGGATTCTGAGGCTACGGCCGAGGCACTCCGACTAATTGCACGGAAGGCTGATGGTGGGATGCGCGACGCTCTGTCGCTGTTAGATCAGGTCATTTCACTCACCGGGGGTAAGGTCGAAACTGAATCGGTGAGAAAGGTGATGGGTCTTGTCGAGGAGGAGCGATACCTCGAACTCCTCGACATCTTTTCAGGGAATAAGCACTCGGAAGTATTTCTCTTAATCGAAAAGTTAGCTAATGAGGGGTATGACCTAGTCGAGTTCTATCACGGTCTTCTCGACATTTTACGTACTCTGCTTCGGCTGCGTTTAGCGCCTGACACAGAGGTTCACCTCCCAAGCAACCTTAGGGATCAACTTCTAGAGCACTCCATTCGTTTTGAGCCGGAAGATATCGTTCGAATGCTTAGTGCTGTAGCTGAGCTTGAAGCTCAAGGTAGTCTTAGACGTAGTTCGAATCCTCGAGTGTTGATTGAAATGCTCTTGCTGCGCTTGAGCTACATGGACAGAACCGTTGCTCTAGAGGAGTTGATTAAGGCTCTTGGAGGAGTTCCTCCCTCAGTTGGTGGTGCAGGAAAAGCTGGAGAAGGCGGCGGGAATTCAGGAAAATCAGAGCAGATTGACAAAGGAGCGGCAAGTGATGTTCCCGAGCCGGATGTAGAATCAGAGAAACACACTCAACGTGGATCAACTGAGGATTTCTCGAATGGGATTATCCCATCAGATGATCTTGAGGAAGCTTGGACCAGATGGCTGGAATCAGGGAATAATATTCCTCTTGGGTTGAGTGGGTTCTTGAGATCAGCAGAAGTAAGAGAATTGCCAGATG
>Ga0209445_1000904_pt1 | contig 16458 bp, 8 predicted proteins | sample MarorgKNORR_S2LV_4_FD_188223 | JGI IMG/M metagenome (GOLD analysis project Ga0209445, IMG submission 188223) | Marine microbial communities from the Southern Atlantic Ocean, analyzing organic carbon cycling - NADW_A/KNORR_S2/LV (SPAdes) (version 2) | ecosystem: Environmental > Aquatic > Marine >...
AGATCGGCACTCGCTTCCTCACCCGGTCCAACCACGGCATGATCGGATCCAGTTCTTCCGGAAAGAGCTCGTTCGCGGCGTTCCAATCTTGTCCGCCTGTGCCAGGCCATGCCTCTCGGGAACCGGTTTCATAAAGCCCGATCAGGGCGGAATTCTGTTCCTGCCGGTAGTAGGCGGAGCAAGATGGGTCGCGTGTGACAGGCATCTCCTCCTCCCTCTTTACGAATTCGTCTATCGGCTCAGTGACAACGTATTGATGCCTTAGATTGACGTAGGGAATGTGAACACCCACCCAGGCACCGATCCTGTCTGCGTAACATCCCCCGGCGTTGACGACGTGTTCACAGACAATGTTCCCTTGTTCTGTGACGACTTCCCATTCTCCAGTTGGGCGCAATTGGATATCTGTCACACGATTGCCGCTAATGATGGTCGCTCCCAGCTGACGTGCGGCAATGGCCATGGCTTTGCAACAGCCCGATGGATCAACATGCCCGTCATCCAGGGTCCAGGCGCCAGCGACAACGCCGGCCAAGTCGACAAAGGGATTGATTCGCCGGCACTCTTCCGGGCTGACGACCTGCATCCTGAAGCCGATGTTACGGGAGATTCCCTCGACGTAGCGGAACCAATCCAGCTCTTCTTTGGTTGTCGCGAAACGAATGCCACCACATCCATGCCAGCCCGTAGCCTGGCCAGTCATCGCTTCGAGTTTTGGATAGAGTGTGTTGCTGTAGTGATGGATCTGGGCAATGCTGTAGTTGCCAATGAAGCTCGGACACTGCCCGGCAGCATGCCACGTGGATCCGGACGCCAGCTCGGCTTTTTCGAGCAGAATGCAGTCGTCCCATCCCTCCAATGCCAGGTGGTACAACAACCCGACACCCATGATTCCCCCGCCAACGACCACGACTCTCGAATGTGACCTCATTCTGTTCTACTTCTCTTGCTGGGTGTGGCGGGTGCCGGAGACCCTACCGGTCAGCGGATCCTCTTCCACCGTCCGGCAGCTCGTATTTCCCCCTCCATAGTTCGTGATGCGCAGGTCGGCGCCCAGTAGATTGGATCGATAGAGAAACAGAGCGACCTGATCGTCGCCGAGTGCCGAAGCCTGTGCAGTATCCCACAGGTGATCGACATACCTAAAAGCCTGACTATTCATAGCTGCCATCTTGGAGGCATTGAAGTCCGCAGACGTGACTTTACTGCATTGTCTGCTCCGCGGCATGAAGGCACGAGCGAATGGCACGGGTGGTGGATATGTTGGGGGTCGCTGCACGCAGAAGCCTGACACATCCCTGAGGAGAGTTGAATGAAGGCCCCCTCCACCGGCGGGACTACCCACCGCTCCGCTTCGGGCACGATCACGCGCCGGGAGGTGCTCGAACGTGCTGCACGCGTCGGGGCCGGAGCGTATGTACTCGGGTCACTTCCGCTGCTGGCCCGCTGTGCGCCGGCCCTGGGGCAGGAGCGCCCGAACATCGTCTTCATTTTCTCCGACGACCACGCCACTCAGGCCATCTCGGCCTACGGCTCACGCATCAATCAGACTCCGAACATCGACAGGATCGCTAATGAAGGCGCGATCTTCCTGAACAGCTTCTGCACCAATTCGATCTGTGCCCCCAGCCGCGCGGTGGTGCTCACCGGCAAGCACAGCCACATCAACGGCAAGATCGACAACGGGGCGCGGGATCCGTTCGACATGTCGCAGCCGACGTTCAATAAGATGCTGCAGGCTGCCGGGTACGAGACCGCGATGATCGGGAAGTGGCACCTGCGCTCCGAGCCGGAGGGCTTCGACTTCTGGAAGGTGCTGCCGGGTCAGGGGCACTACTACAACCCGGATTTCAGAACACCCGCGGGTGACGAGCAGATCGAGGGCTACGTGACGGACATCGTCACCGATCTTTCGTTGGATTGGCTGCGGAACGGCCGCGACGGAGAGAAGCCTTTCCTGCTCATGTGCCAGCACAAGGCGCCACACCGGAACTGGATGCCCGGCCCCGATCACCTGATGACGTACGAAGGCATCGACATTCCGGAGCCCCCGACGCTGCTGGACGACTATAGCGGTCGCGCGTTCCCCGCCGGTGATCAGGAGATGTCGATCCGCGATCACATGATGCCCGCCTACGATCTCAAGATCAAACCTGAAAATCCCGAAGTGCCCGGCGACATCGGCAATCTGGCGCGGACCTACGACCGGATGACGGATGCGCAAAAGGCCGACTGGGATGCAGCCTACGATCCGCGAAATGCTGCCTTCTACGCCGCGAACCCCCAGGGCGACGACCTCGTGCGCTGGTATTACCAGCGCTACATCAAGGACTACCTGCGGTGTATCGCAGGGATCGACGACAGCATCGGGCGGGTGCTCGACTACCTGGACGAGTCCGGCCTAGCCGAAAATACGCTCGTCATCTACAGCTCCGACCAGGGCTTCTACCTGGGCGAGCACGGCTGGTACGACAAGCGCTGGATGTACGAGGAGTCGCTGGAAATGCCTTTTGTGGCGCGCTGGCCGGGAAGAATCCCCGCGGGCACGCGCGTGCCACAATTGATTCAGAACATCGACTACGCGCCGACGTTCCTGGAGTTGGCGGGCGAGACTGTGCCCGCGGACATCCAAGGAAATTCTCTGCTGGGCCTCATGGCGGGCGAGACCCCGAGTGATTGGCGCGACTCGATTTACTACCACTACTACGAGTATCCCGAGCCGCACAGAGTCGCGCCGCACTACGGCGTCCGTACGGACCAACACAAGTTGATCTATTACTACGAGACCGAAGAGTGGGAGTTGTTCGATCTCGTAGACGATCCGCAGGAAATGCGAAGTGTGTACGACGCACCCGAGCGTGCGGATTTGGTCGCCACGCTGAAGGCGGAGCTGAGGCGACTGCGGGAGCACTACGGGGACGACACGGGGGTGGAGTTCACGGACGGATGAGACACCTCGCTACGAAGGCCGTGTTTCTCGTCCGCATTCACGATGCGTAGACGCGATTTCCTGAGCGGTTCGGTGGCCGCCGGTGTAGGAGCGATGGTCACCTCGGCGACAGGTCGATCCCTGCTCGCCAGCGAGCGGTCGGCATCTGAAGACGAGCCGGACGACGCGCTGATCTCTCCCTTTGATCTGCGCTGCGAGTCCCTCTACAACCCGCTCGGGATCGATGCCCGTCGTCCCCGCCTGAGTTGGAAGCTCGACGCTGGGGGTGACGCGCGAAATCAGTCTCAGGCCGCCTACCGGATCCGAGCCGCTACGACGGCGGCTCAACTGTCGGGGGAGAACGTAGACCTATGGGACACCGGTCGGGTGTCATCGAATCGGCAGCTTCACATCGAGTACGACGGAAAGACGCTGCAGAGTGGTGAACGATGCTACTGGCAAGTGGAGGTATGGGACGGCGCGGGCCTGAAGTCGCCTTCGAGTCCGACCGCCTGGTGGGAAATGGGATTACTGTCTTCTTCAGACTGGACAGGAACCTGGATCTCCGACGGGAAGGACAATCCCGCGAGCGACGAAGACTTCTACGAGGACGACCCGGCGCCACTCTTTCGTAGGAGCTTCCACGTCGAGAAGCCGATCCAGCGTGCCCGCCTTTACGTGGCTGCCTTGGGTTACCACGAGTTCCGTCTGAATGGCCGTTCGGTTTCGGACCATGCTCTCGATCCGGCGTGGACCCATCCCGAAAAGCGAATTCTTTACACGTGCCACGATCTGACGGACCGGTTGAGCGAAGGCGAAAACGTAATCGGGGCCATGCTTGGGAACGGTTGGTACAATCCCCTTCCCTTGCGTATGTGGGGCCGGATCAATATCCGCGACCACCTCGTGGTCGGGCGCCCCAAGCTTTTGGCCCAACTCGTCATCGAGTACCGAGACGGCACGTCGCAGGCCTTGGTGAGCGACGAAACGTGGCGGGTCGCCGACGGCCCCATACTCAGGAACAGCGTCTATCTCGGCGAGAAGTACGATGCCAGGTTGGAGCAGTCCGGATGGGATGCGCCCGGTTTCGACGACTCGGGTTGGGGCCGCGCGTCTGAAGCCGACTCGGAAGAGGGTGAACTTCGCGCCTCGCCGCTCCCCCCGATCCGAGTGGCGACGAGGCTGTCTCCTGTCAGTGTGACTGAGGTCGAGGAAGGCGTCTACATCTTCGACTTTGGTCAAAACTTCGCCGGGTGGGTCAGCCTTCGAGTAGGAGGACCGCGAGGTACGACGGTCAGCATGCGCATGGGCGAGCTGCTCCACGCGGATGGCAAGCTGAATCCGATGACATCGGTCGCCGGGCAGATCAAGGGTCTGACGTCCGACGGTACGCCACGAGGCGGGCCTGGATCACCCGAAATAGCCTGGCAAGCGAACTCCTATACCCTCCGGGGCGACGATCGCGAGCAATACACACCGCGCTTCACCTATCACGGATTTCGGTACGTCGAGGTCACGGGGTTCCCAGGGGAACCGGGTCTCGCCTCTCTGGAAGGTCTCCGGCTCAATACGGATGTCGAATCAGCCGGTGCGTTCAGTTGCTCGAACGAGCGCTTCAACCGTATTCAGGAAATGGTCCGATGGACCTTCCTCAGCAACCTCTTCAGTGTCCAGTCCGACTGCCCCGCCCGGGAAAAATTCCAGTATGGCGGGGATATCGTCGCCACGAGCGAAATGGCGATCTACAACTACGACATGGCCACCTTCTATGCGAAGACCGTTGCCGACCATCGGGATGCCCGGCGTGAAGACGGGTGGCTCACCGAGACGGCTCCGTTCGTGGGCATCGCGGCTGAGAACTTCGCTGAGGGGGCCGGCCCCATCGGCTGGGGACTCGCCTACCCGTTGCTGATCGCCCAACTGCACCAGTATTACGGCGACCGACGAATCGTCGAAGAGCATTTCTATGCAGCTAGGGCGTGGGTAGACCTCCTGGAGACGTCCTCCGACGGCTATATCATCGACCGTTGCATCGGAGACCACGAGAGTCTGGATCCCAAGCCCATCGAGTTGATGGCCACCGCTCATTTCTACCAAGCGGCGTCCTTGGTAGCGGGTTTCGCCAGCCTACTCGGGGAGTCGGACCAAGCGGATCGCTATCAGGGTCTAGCTCTGCGCATCAGGGCAGCCTTCGTCGAGCGCTTCCTCGATCCAGGTACCGGGCGGTTCGGAATCGCCACTCAGGCTGCACAGGCCACCGCCTTGCATTTGGGACTCTCACCCGAGAACGCGGTCGACGGGGCAATCGGTCGAATGGTCGAAGCGGTTGTCGTCGACCACGGCGGACATGTGGCGACCGGAATCTTCGGCACGAAGTATCTGTTGAACGCCCTCTCGGACGCGGGTCATTCCGACGTAGCCTACCGCCTGGTGGACCAGGCGACGTACCCCGGATGGGGTCACATGCTGGACAACGGAGCGACTACGCTCTGGGAGACCTGGGCTGCGAGCGACGACGTGTACTCGCAGAACCACCCCATGTTCGGATCGGTGAGCGAGTGGTTCTTCAAATCGCTCGGGGGGATCAGACCGGAGGAACAGGCTATTGGATTCGACCGCTTCAGGATCGAGCCCTCGGTGACCGGAGACCTGGAGTGGGTGGACGCAACATACGAGTCCGTCCGAGGAACCATCTCCAGCCGTTGGCGCGTTGCAGACGGGCAGCTGCAACTGGACATCGAGATCCCGGTCAACACTCAGGCGGTCGTGCAGATCCCGACGTCAGCAGGACCGTCGGTCCGGGAAGGAGGGCGACTCGTCGCCGACGCTCCCGCCCTGAGGACGCTGCCTGCCACAAGGCCCGATACCGTTCGCCTGTCGTTGGGCTCGGGCCGCTACCAGTTTACCGCCGCCGCTCCCTGACCGGGGCCGGCCGCCTAGTCGGTCGGCCCCGACTGCGTGGACGCCTGGCGCCGCGCACTCACGTCAATGCTCGACCGTCATGATTCCGTGCATGGTGCCGCGATGGCCCGGGAAGGTGCACAGGACTTCGTAGTCGGCCGGTTCAGTCGGCGCGGTAAAGGTGAGGACCTCGAACTCCCCGTGACTCAACAGGTCGGACGCCGCGATGATGTCATCCGAGTCGGGGATGAACCGTTTCTCGAAGCCCTGCGCACCCAATGCATCGGCTGCGGCGCCGATCGCTTCGCCCGCTCCCGGTTGTGCGATGACGAGGTTGTGGGGCGTGTAGTCTTCGTTGTCGAAGAGAATCGTAACCGGGGCGCCGGCGGTGACCGCGAACGTGGGCACGTCGTAGCGCATCTGTTCCATGACGGCCTTGATGACGATCGCGTCCTCGCCGAGGTCGGGCCTCGCTGCGGCAGCCGGCTCCCCGTCGGCGGAGGTGTCGGCAGAGGACATGCGCACGGGAGCCGCCGCGTTGTGCTCCCACATGCGCTCGACGGTGCGTGCGGCGATGCGGGCGTGAGCCACCGGCGAGTTCAACACCAGATCGAGCAGATCCTGGTTCTCGACATTGTGCTGCTGGTGCAGCCACAAGGCCTCGAGCAGGTGGTGGGCGTGCTCGGGTTCGCTGGGTTCCCACTGGGCTATCCACGCTTCCGTTTCGCTGATGACTTCGGAGGTCGGTCGCTCCGACAGCTCGACCCGTGCGCGCTGGCGGACGCCATTGACGGGATGCTGGAGTGCGGTGAGAAGGACCGGGATCGGCTGTCCGTCCAGCTCCACGTGCGCTTGCAGAGGCCGGCCCGGCGCGGTGACTCGATAGATGCGTCCGTGCGTGTGATCGCGGGCGGGGTCGCGAATGTTGTGCTGCATGTGCCCGATGATGGCGTTCGCCCAGTCTGCCACGTACAGCGCGCCATCGTCCCCGATCTCGAAGTCCGCGGGGCGGAAGTCGGGGTCCGACGAGAGCAGGAGATCCGCCGTTTCGGTCCCGGTTACGTCACCGCTCACCTCATCGAATCCCAGCGTGTACTGCTTGATTCCGAGGAATGCGATCACGTTCAGAATGATGAAGTTCCCTTCCATTCTCGGCGGTAGGTGAGTGCTAGAAATGATTCCGCTGGAAGGCACCGGTCTGACGGTGTGATCCAGGAGGCTCCGCATCTCAAACGTACCATCCCGATTCGGTTTGACCTGGAAGGCCGCGCCGTTGGTCCCATCAGTCGCGTAGTGATAGCCCCAGTAGTCGAAGCTGATGCCGTGGGGATTGGGGGGGTTCGGGGCATGGAAGCTGAACTCGCGCGTTCGCGGATTGAACCGGTACATGCCGGCCACGCCCGACTCTTGGTTGGTGGTCCAGGGCGACTCGACGTTGGAGACGTTGAAGATCCCGCGCTGATAGTAAAGGAAACCGTCCGGTCCGTAGACGAAGTTGTTGGCCGAATGGTGTGTGTCCGCCGAGCCCAGGCCACCCATGATCCGGATCCGGACGTCCGCCACGTCGTCACCGTCGGTGTCTTTGAGAAACAACAGGTCCGGGACGGAGGCCACGAGCACGCCTCCGTTCCAGAACTCGAAGCCGGTGGGGTTTTGGACGTATGCAAAGGTGATGGCGCGGTCGGCGACGCCGTTGCGGTCGTCGTCCGGCAGAATGAGGAGTCGGTCGTTCATCTCACCGGTCGGCTCCCACTTCGGGTAGGTGCCCCACGTCGCGGCCCACAGACGGCCTCGGGTGTCGACGCCGAGCTGCACGGGATTCACGAGCTCCGGAAACATCTCCTCGGAGGCGAAGACGTTGGCACTGAGGCCGGGCTCCAGGCGCATCTGGTCGATGCCCTGCTCGGCGGTCAGGAAGTCGAGGGAGCCTAGCTTACTGACGCCGTCCTGCTCCTGCGGCTCGTCGAGGTTCGAGACGACCTCGACCGCGGCGGGCACATCGGAGTCGTCGGGTTGGATGGATTCCCCCCTTGCCACCGCCCAGATCACGCGGTCCCGGTTCGCCGTCATGCGATCGAATTGAACCAACTCCTGTTGCAGGACGTCATAGTTCGTCTGGCCGTCCGTGAATGCGAGCGTAGACCGGGTACCCCAGACGTCGTTGCCGTCCGTGGCCCTATAGCGATTGAACCAGTGCAGGTTCTTGTCGAGCACGGCAGTGCGAATCGCTTCGATCGATTCGGTGTCTGTGGAGGGCGCGCGTCCCGTCACCTCGCGGACGATGACCTCGGCGATCTGCCTGTTGCCGATCTCGTTGAGATGGACTCCGTCGAGGGTGAGTGGTTCGTCGGAGGCCTCGAATAGCCGCTGAGAAGCGGAGTACAGGTCGATGAAAGCAACGCCCTGTTCGCGGGCAACGGCCTCGGTGGCCTCGGTGTAACGAGCGAGCCGCACGTTGTTTTCGATTCCGTCCGGCAAGTTGGGATCGTTGAGGTTCTCGTGCGCGATGGGTGAGAAGAGCACGACGTTCGGCGGCCCGTGGCCCGAGTAGTCCTGCGCCCGCGTGTGGGTGATCCAGTTCGTCAGCTCGACGCCGTAGGCGGGCGCGTCATCATCGTAGGACTCGTTGTAGCCGAACATCGCGAAGATCACGGTGGCCTGTGAGAGCCCGAGGTAGTCGTCCGGGGAAGGGAAGCCCTCGCTTCGTGGACGATGATCGACGCGGTCGCCGCTGAGTCCATGATTGCGAATTACCAGCTCATAGTCCGGCAAGGCCGCTTGCAGATACGCTTCCAGCCAGCCGTGGTGCTGCATGCGGTCGGCGAGAGCATTGCCGACGAGGACGATGTGAGCTCCAGGCTCCAACTCCACGGCCGGTGGTGTGCACGCGGCGACGAGGAGTGTCAGGCTCAACAGAATGGGTCTCTTCATCGAATCGAATGCTTTCTCTTTCTCGAGTCGTTGGGTTTGGATCAGGCCTTGAAGCGCGGCGCTCGGTGTCGGTGTCTCAGCGGGATCTTAGAAGTCGGACATCACCGCTGAGCCCCATCGGATCTGGCTGTTGAAGGTTCGCCCACCGCGCGGCTGCGTCGTACCGGTCAGTGAATTCGCATAGTATCCCTCAGGAAGCCGGTATAGCAATTGTATTGGCTCAAGCATCACAAGCCACAGATATTCCGCCCCATTCATCGGAGTTTGCATTTACGGTAACGTCGCTGGGCAGGGTCTGAAGCGAAGCCATGAGGGAGGGACGATGAGGAGTCGGCGAGAGGAGCAGGCGAGATGAAAAAGGTCGGGTCTCTCAGGACCTCGGCGTTGCTCGTTGGAGCCCTCGTGCTCGGGAGCTTCTCCCCGGTCGACGCGCTACAAGCCCCGCCGACGGACACGGTGGTGCACGAGCTCGCCTCCCTGGTGGTCACCGCCAACCGGGCCCCTAGCCTGCTGGAGTCGTCGACCGCGTCGGTCTCGGTGCTGCGCGGTGCGGAATTGGAGCGCCTGTCCGAGGCGGGTGGCCTGGCCTCCGCGCTCCACTCTGTTCCCGGGTTCGCGTTCCTTCCGTTCGACGGGTCGGGATACGACCCGAAGGCCACTGTACGTGGCTTCTACGGCGGCGGCGAAGTCGAGTACGTGCTCGTGCTGCTCGATGGACAACCCCTCAGCGACCTCGAGACCGGCCTCATCGATTGGAACCGCGTGCCGCGCGAGAACGTCGAGTCGGTCGAGATTCTACGGGGCGGGGCCTCGTCCCTCTACGGCGACGCGGCACTCGGCGGGGTGATCAACATCATCACGCGAACGGGGGACGTGGCCGCCCCGACGGATGTGACCGCAACGCTCGCGGCCAGCTCGTACGCCTCGTTCGACGGATCGCTTGGAGTGAGCGGCGGAGTCACCGGCCGGCCGTTCACGGTGGCGACCGATGTGCGCACGACCGGAGGCTTCCGCCGACACGCGGGCCGGACGCTCGGGGGCGTCAGCGGGTCGATCGGACTCGTGCAGACGGATTCCCGCGTCATCACCGTTTCCACCCAGCACCGGTGGCGCTCGCTCGACGATCCGGGTCCGTTAGCCCAGGATCGCATCGATTTCTCACGCACTCAGGTCTCCCCCTTCTTTCTGTTCGACCACCTCGACGAACGGAACCACCGGCTGGCGCTGAACGCCCGGATCGACGTTGGCCGGCAGGCACTTTTCTCGGCAGCGCTCGCCGGTGAGCTGCGGGGTGTGGAGCGGGTCCGGACCCTTCCACTTACCCCCGACTTTGCGGATACCAAGGAACGTCAGTTGGATACCCGCCGCCTGACCGCGAGCGCTCAGTTGACCACATCCAGCCTGCTCGGAGACCGTGATCGTCTCGTGGTCGGGGTCGACGCTTCAGTGGGTTCACTCGACGCCCAGTACTTCGCCTTCGCTTCGGGCGGGGTGGATGACTACGCGGCAGCGGTTGGTCGACGCGGCGATCTCGATGCCGCGGGTGGCGGACGGCGAGCCGCGGCCGCCGGCTTCTTCCAGTACGAGTTTTTGTCGACCCGTCGGGCCAGGCTGTCGGTCGGGGGGCGCGCCGACGTGATCCTGGACGCTTTCGAGCCACGGACCCCGAGCCAGGGCGGGCGCACGACCACGGATCATGCGGCCTTCAGCCCGAAGGCCGGGCTGAACGTGACCTACACGGAGTCCGATCGACACACCGGACACTGGTACGTCAACGTCGCGCGATCCTTCAAGGCGCCCACTCTCGACCAGCTCTACGACCAGCGCAGCACGCCCGTCCCCTTCCCCCCCTTCAGTATCACGACTGCGAACGATGGGCTGGACCCCCAGACGGGCACGAGCTTCGAGACCGGCATCTACCACCGGGTGACGCCGTCGCGGTCGGATCTGTCCGGGGAGTTGAGCCTCTCCGTATATGATATGGACATGAAGGACGAGATTGACTTCGACCTCCAGACCTTCCGCTTCGTGAACATCACCGAGAGCCGTCACCGGGGAGTCGAAGCGGGCCTCAAGTTCCACAAGGGAGCGCGCGCCTCGGCATACCTGAACTACACTCTACAGGACGTCACCTCGCGGGTCGGGGACTTCGAGGGAAAGCAGCTCAAGGCCGTGCCCAAGCACCATTGGACCGGTGGTTTGTCGGGGGGGCTCATTGGGGGCCTGGAAGGGGCCGCGTTCTTCACTTCCACGCGTACGATGTACCTGAACGATGCCAACTCCGAGCGAATCCCGGACTACACGACGGTCGACGTTCGGCTCTCGCATCAAGTCGCGGGCGGGACGCTCTCCTTCGAGGTCGCGAACGTCTTCGACGAGGAGTATCAGGCGACCGGCTTTCCCGATCCCGCAGGCTCGGACGTGCGCTTCTTCTATCCGGCCGCCGGGCGCACGAGTCGCCTGGTCTTCACGACGACCCTTCGCGGAGGCAGCAAATGATCCGTTTCGTCCGCTGGGCGTCGGGGTTTTGCGCGCTCCTCTTCCTTCTCGGCGCCGCCGTTCAGTACAACGACCCCGACCGATTGAGTTGGATAGCCGTGTACGTGGCAGCCATGGTCGCCTCCGTGCTGTTCGTCCTCGGAAAGCTCCCCCGTTGGCTCCCGGCAGCGGTCGGGGCCGTGGCTCTGGTTTGGGGCCTGTTCCTCGCACCAGGGGCCCTGGAAAAAGTGGGATTCCTCGAGCTTTTCCAGGAGGCCCGGATGGATTCCCCGGAGATCGAGATCGGGCGTGAGGCCTTCGGTCTCCTCCTCATCGCGGGCTGGATGCTGGTGCTGGCGTTGTCGACCTGGAGCGGCCGCGCATCGAGTTCCTCGGTGTCCGGCCTTTAGCATGCAAGCCGCACCTCGACTCGTTGTCCGTCGAAGGTTCTACTTCACATACTTCGACCGACGATCATCTTGTATCGGAAGACGGTATTCTCCACAAGGCTGCGCGTGCTGTAGCCTGAGCGCGTATGCCACTCGCGTCGACCGAGTTGTCGAGGGTCAACAGAATCGGTCTCTTCATCCATCGAGTGCTCCATCCGAACCCGCGGAGTCCGTTGAGGTCGGTCTGTCTGGTGACATGATGGGAGTGTCGAAGCCCGCGAGGTCGGCCGGCCGAACACCGCGTCGGTATCCGTCAAAGCTGAAACCAACCGGGTGGTACGGCCCGACCAGCGAGACGTCGTCGTCACGCCGGATTTCGTCCTCCAGGCCCACAGTCCACAGGACGGCGTTGATCAGCATCCGTCGGAACCCGTCGTTCAGGAAATCCTCCGAGGCGCCGTGGGTGGAGGTGAATACGCGGGCAGGTGTTCCGCTCGCCCCGGTATAGACGCGGGTCCAGGCTACCGGGAGTGTCTCTTTGTCCGGGTCCGGTGGTGCACCGAATCCCATGCCGTTCAGAACCAGACCACCGGCGAGGACGTCCGCATCGTCCGGGGGATAGGCCTGGTACCCGCCGGACTGCACGTGCACGTCGTCGACGCCCCGCAGGATCGGATGATCGAGCCGTGACTCGACAGGTATCAGGCGTGAGCTCTGCTCGTGGTTGTTCCCGTAGTGTCCGACCCAGGTCTCGCCCAGCACCTGTTCCCCGAATCCCTGCAGATACTCTTCTCCCTCGTAGTTCCACGAGTACTTCACGAAGGGGCCGTCGTCGATCTGGAACGCATGGGTAGCGGTGCGGAGACCCATGACCGGGCCACCCCGATCGAGGTAGTCGACGATGTGCTGCATCTCCTCGGCGGGGAAGTCCTGGAACCGTAGCGCCACCACCATGAGATCCGCCGTTTCCAGCGCCTCCAGTCCCGCGATGTTCGAGCTGCCCGGTTCGATGAAGCCTTCGTCGTCCAGGGTGAAGAACACGCTGGCCTTGAAACCGTACCGCTGCGCGAGAATCCGCCCCATGGCCGGGAGGAGTTCTTCCGATCGGTATTCGTGGTCGCCGGAGATCAATACCACGTGCCTCCCCGCTCCCGGTCCGGACGTGCCGTCGAACGTCACCCGGTGGGGATGGTCATCTGGGGGTCCAGGGATGTGCCCGGGGGCGCAGGCCAAGGCGGCCGCGGCACAGACCGCGACCCAAAGTCGGACGTCCATGGAGCCTCGGTTCCCGTGGTGGTCGAGTGTGTCGCGCCCGGGGCGCCTTGCGATTATGCCCGCCGGGAGGGGTTTGTGCCAGGTGCGTCCTACAGTGGTGACGTGACCCCCTGAAACGAGACCAGCGCGAATGTTAGGATCTTGCGCTGGTCGCAGATTCAGGGAGGGGGTCACGTCAGTAGAGCGGATGACCGCGTCGTCCGGTCCAAAACGTGACAGATCGGACGGACACAGGTTCAGTCGCCCGCCATCGCGGGAGTCTCTGATCCTTCCGCTACGGAGAACCACGAAAGCTCCCTGAGGTCTTCGACAGCCAGGTACAGTGCGGGGACGATGAGCAGCGCAACCGCCGTGACGAAGAGCGCCCCGAAGCCGAGGCTAATCGCCATCGGGATCAGGAACCGCGCCTGCATCGACGTCTCAAAAATCATCGGTAGCAGACCAAAAAAGGTCGTCAGTGAGGTCAACAGGATGGGGCGTAGCCGCCGAGCGCTTCCCTGGACGATGGCTTCTCGAAGCGGCATTCCGGCCCGCCGGTAGCGGTTCACCGCGTCCACGAGGACGAGCGAGTCGTTCACGACGACGCCCGAGAGCGCAATGATCCCCAGCACGCTCACGAGGCTGAGCTGATAGCCCATGATGAAGTGGCCGAGGACCGCTCCCACGACCCCGAACGGCACGGCGCCCAGCACGATGAGCGGCTGGATGTAGCTGCGGAAGGGAATCGCCAGCATGCCGAACATCACGATCAGCGCCAAGACATACATCGGTCCCAGCGCGCCGAAGCTCTCCGTCATTTCCCGTTGCTGGCCGACCAAGCCGGTCGACAAGCCAGGGTATTCAGCCTGCAGCAGGGGAAACACCGTGCGATCGAGCTCGCGCACGATCGCCTGGTTGGAGGCGATGCCGGGCGCCAGGTCCCCGGTCACGTTCACCGTGCGCCGGCCGTCCTCGCGCGTGATCCGTGTCGGTGACCGCGTCCGCGAAAAGTCCGCCGCATACGTGAGCGGCACAGCGCCGTTCGCGGTCGGAACGATCAGATCGTGGATATCCTGCTCCGAAGCACGTTGGTGCTCTGGCAGCCGCACCATGACCTTGACCTCGTGCCTGCCGCGCTGCTCCCGCAGAGCTTCCGCACCGAAGAAGGCGGAACGGATCGCACGGGCGACATCCGTGCTCGTGAGTCCTAGGCCCGCGGCCTCTGGCCTCAATCGGAAATCCAGTTGCGGCTTACCTGCCGCATAGCTGTTGTCCACATTGATCAGTGCTGAAAACTCCCGCAAGCGGTCTGCGAGCGCCCTCGACGCCTCCGCGAGAACAGCCTCGTCCACATGGCTCAACTGCACGTCGACCGCGGCACCGGCGTTCGGCCCCCCCTCACTGCTGATCCGCAGCGCCTCGACCTCTGGGATGATGCCGACCTCCGCGCGCCAGCGCTCCACGAAGTCGGCGGTGCTGAAGTTCCGATCATCCGGTGGGACCAGGTTGACTTCGATCGACGTCAAATGGCTCCCGCGGGCGCCGTCCCCGCCGACCGGACCGCGCTGTGCGGGCCTCTGCCCCACGAGCGAGATCACGCCTCGAACGGCTTCATCACCCTCCGTCTGGGCGAGCGCACGGTCCAGCGCCGCCTGTAGTTGGTCGCGGACCTGCAGTGTTCGCTCGAGCGGCGCCTCGAAGGGCAGGCGCGCCGAGACTACGACCAGGTCTGCCTCGAGTTGGGGAAAAAACGAGAACGGGACGAGTCCCCCGGCTACGCTCCCGATCGTGACCAAGAGTACCGCGAGGGCGCCGGCGAGCGTCATGTACCGATATTCGAGCAGCGTCTTCAGGAGCGGGTGGTACCTCTCTTGAATGAAGCGTTCGAGTCGTGCGCTGACCCATGTCTGTGTGCGATCGACCGGGGCCGTCACCACCCTGAAGAGCTTCCAGGGCTTGCCGCGCACGTGCCCAAGGTGCGCCGGCAGCACGAAAAACGACTCGATGAGAGAGAAGAAGAGGACACCGATCACGACGGTCGGAATGAAACGGAAGATCTTCCCCATCACGCCCGGAACGAACAGTAGCGGCGCGAACGCGACCATCGTCGTGAGTACCGAAAACGTGACCGGCATCGACATTTCCCTGGCGCCCTCGATCGCGGCGTCGAGACGGCCGAGGCCCTCCTGGCTCTTCTGGTGGACGTTCTCAGCTACGATGATCGCGTCATCGACAACGAGCCCCAACGTGATGATGAACGCGAATAAGGTGATCATGTTGATCGACACGTCCATGGGGCCCATGAGCAGGAATGCTCCCAGGAACGAGATGGGGATTCCGAGCGCGACCCAACCAGCCAGCGAGCGGCTGAGGAACAGCGTCAAGACGATCAGCACCAAGGCCAGACCCATCAGCGCATTCTTGAGCAGCAGGCTGATCCGATCCGCTAGAATCTCCGAGTCGTCCGACCAGGCGGACACGGTGACGCTCGCCGGCAGTCGCGCGCGGAGACGCTCGGCGTAGGCCTTCGTCGCAGACGCGACCTGCGTGGGTGTTTCGTCCCCCACACGGTAGACCGTGAGCTGAACCGCCGGCAAACCGTTGTACCAGGTGAACTCGTCGGTATCCTCGAAGCCATCGATGATGGTCCCGATCTCGTCCAAGCGCAGCTGGTGTCCCCGGGCGGTTCCTCGAATGATGATGTCGGAGAAGTCCTCGGCCCGGAGCCGCCGATCCACAAGGCGCACGAGGATCTCACCGGACGCCGTATCGACCCCGCCCCCCGGCAGGTCGATGGACGCAAGACGGATCTGGGCTGCGACCTGCTCGAGGGTAAGGCCATACGCCTCCAAGTCCTCCCGCCGGATCTCGATCGCGACCTCCAGCGGAGGCACGCCCGCCACGTCGACTTGGGTCACATCAGGCGAAGCGAGCAGCTCCTCGCGTGCCAACTCGGCCAAGTCGTGTAGGGTTTTCAGGTCTTGGTCACCAGACAAGACCAGCGAGATCACCCTTTGCCGGGGCGCGGTGGCGGAGATGGTAGGCTCCTCGGCGTCCTCCGGGAGCGTCATGATGCGATTCACCTCGTTCGTGACATCGCTGAGCGCGCGATCCGAATCGGCGCCCAGGAGGAGCTGAATCGTGATACTGGCCATTCCCTCGGACGAGGCGGAGGCCACACGCTTCACACCGTCCAGCCCTCGAACGGCCTCCTCGACAGCGAGCACGATGCCTTGCTCGACCTCTTCGGGGCTCGCCCCCGGATATGGCACGGTGACCCGGATCACGTCCATCTCGAACTCGGGAAACACTTCCTGCTTGAGCGACAGAGCGATCAGGAGACCCCCGATCATCACGACCATCATCAGCAGGTTGGCTGCCACGGAGTTCACGGCCATCCACGCGAGGGGCCCTCGGCGGACCGGACCCGGTGAGCTCATTAGTTCGCCCCCAGGGTCACGCGCGCTTGGACGCTCGTTCCCTCGATGGGGCGCGCGAGATGCGACACGACGATTTCGTCTCCAGGCTGGATCCCTTCACGGACGTAAACGTGCTCGGCATCCGACCAGAGCGGGA
>Ga0209445_1000907_pt1 | contig 16385 bp, 11 predicted proteins | sample MarorgKNORR_S2LV_4_FD_188223 | JGI IMG/M metagenome (GOLD analysis project Ga0209445, IMG submission 188223) | Marine microbial communities from the Southern Atlantic Ocean, analyzing organic carbon cycling - NADW_A/KNORR_S2/LV (SPAdes) (version 2) | ecosystem: Environmental > Aquatic > Marine >...
GATTAGTCCAATCGCAATGGATGAAGGAGTCCGATTTGCAATACGTGAGGGTGGCAGAACTGTCGGCGCAGGCGTCGTCACAAAAATAGTCAGTTAAATTTTTATAACGAGAAATACAGCTAGGCCAGTAGCTCAATTTGGTAGAGCAGCGGTCTCCAAAACCGCAGGTTGGGGGTTCGATTCCCTCCTGGCCTGCCAGACAATAACAGAGGCGAAGTGAGCTCAAAGACTGAATTAATGAACGAAGGCGGGTCATTCGATCTCATCAAATGGATCGTTGTCACTTCTCTTGTTGCGTGTGGCATTTGGGCTAATTGGTACTACAGCGACGAAATTAATGTCCTTATACGTGCGCTAGCGTTAGTTTCAGGGGCAGTTTTTGCTGTCCTTATTGCTCTACAAACCGAAAAAGGAAAGAGACTTTGGGAAACAGCGCGCGAAGCCCGGTCAGAAATTCGGAGAGTGGTTTGGCCAACTCGCCAAGAGACAATACAGACCACAGCCATCGTGATTCTCTTGATGATTCTATTTTCGCTTATTTTGTGGGGCTTGGATTCTTTTCTTTCGTGGCTCGTGAAATCGATCATTGGATAGTGTGATGACAAAACATTGGTACGTCGTGCACGCATATTCGGGCTTCGAAAAAAATGTAGCTCGGTCACTAGGTGAGCGGATTGAACTTTCGGATCTACAGGAGCACTTCGGCAAAGTGTTGGTTCCAACTGAGGAAGTCGTTGAAATGCGAGCGGGACAGAAAAGACGGAGCGAAAGAAAATTCTTTCCTGGTTACGTGTTGGTTGAAATGGATTTAAACGACGACACGTGGCACTTGGTCAAGGAGACTCCTCGCGTGATGGGATTCATTGGTGGCAAGGCTGATAAACCGGCGCCGATCAGCGATGCCGAAGCCAGCATAATTCTCGATCGTGTTGAATTGGGCACCGATCGTGCGATGCCAAAAATCGTCTTTGAACCGGGCGAACTCGTCCGAGTTATTGATGGGCCGTTCAATGACTTCAATGGGGTTGTTGAGGAGGTGAACTACGACAAGAGCAGGTTGGTTGTTGCTGTAACGATTTTCGGTCGATCGACTCCTGTAGAACTAGATTTTTCTCAGGTTGAGAAAGGTTGACTAACATGGCCAACGTTGAAGGTTCGATACCAAAATCTCGACGCTGTTTCCGTGGGCGACGTATTTAAATCATGGCAAAGAAAGTAGAGACATATATTAAGTTGCAAGTACCGGCGGCGCAGGCCAACCCGAGTCCACCCGTCGGCCCGGCGCTAGGCCAACATGGAGTCAACATTATGGACTTCTGTAAGGCCTTTAACGCAGAAACACAAAACGTTGAGTCCGGAATGCCGATTCCGGTAGTTATTACTGTTTATTCGGACCGTAGCTTTACGTTTGTTACTAAAACGCCGCCTGCATCAGTTCTACTGCGTAAGGCTGCTGCAGTTGACAAGGGGAGTGGTACACCAAATACCGAGAAGGTAGGAAAAGTAACCCGTGAGCAGTTGGAGGAAATTGCTCGTTTGAAAGAACCGGATTTGACTGCGGCAGACATGGATGCGGCGGTTCGAACGATTGCGGGAAGCGCCCGCAGTGCTGGAATTGAGGTAGAAACTGTCTAATGGCCAAATTGACTCGGCACAGAAAAATTATTGAAGAAAAAGTTGATTACGAGCGTGCGTATCCGATTGCCGAAGCCGTGGCATTGCTAAATGAAATCTCGGGATCTAAATTCAACGAGTCCCTCGATATTTCGGTAAATCTGGGTATAGATCCGAAAAAATCGGATCAAACAGTGCGTGGAGCAACCAGTCTTCCGCACGGATCTGGCAAAGAGATTCGAGTAGCTGTTTTCGCGCAAGGAGCTAACGCCGACGAAGCCCAGGAAGCGGGTGCTGATATCGTTGGCTTTGAAGACCTGGCCGAGGAGATAAAGAAAGGCGAGTTGGACTTCGACGTGCTTATAGCAACGCCCGATTCGATGAGATTGGTCGGGCAATTAGGCAAAGTGCTGGGTCCTCGTGGTCTAATGCCTAATCCAAAAACGGGGACGGTTACTGCTGATGTGGCCACCGCCGTTTCCAACGCGAAGTCGGGTCAGATTCAATTTCGGGCAGACCGCGGTGGTATTGTCCACGGTAGTGTGGGCAAACTGGGATTTGATCCGTTACAGATCAAAGAGAATATCGAAGCGCTGATTTCCGATCTTAGAAAAGCGAAACCGGCATCCGCGAAAGGCGTGTTTCTCAAGAAGATCACGCTGTCGTCAACGATGGGTCCGGGACTTGTAATCGACGAGGCGTCGATAGAGGCGTGACATACGGCTCCATGTGCGAGAGGCACATAAGTCATCCCGTGTGTAGCGGGTTCGACAGCCGCCGAGAAAATGGCGCAATACAGCCTGCTACGGCGGGTGGTGGTCTTAGACCACGGGTAACCGATAGCTGGGGCTCAATGCTCGAATTTCCTTCGAGGGAATTAGCGGAGTCACGATACGGTTTTAATTGTCGCAGACAACCCGTGCAGACGGTGAGTCCTGAATGAACGCTGGGCGTGCCGTTAGTGTGACGATGTGGTTTGTTGTTAACGCGAACCGAAAGGTACGTAAGTTCAGGAGAGTGTTGTGGGATTGAGGCTCGAAGATAAGCAGACGATCGTTAACGAAGTTAACGAAGCTGCCGATTCGGCGCTGTCAGCGATCCTCGCAGATTATCGCGGATTGACCGTGGCCGAAATGACGGAGCTACGTTCGAGAGCTCGCACTTCGGGTATCTACCTGAGGGTGGTCCGTAACACTTTGGCTAAACGCGCTATTGACGGTACTCCTTACGAATGCCTGAAAGATGCTTTGACGGGACCAACGCTAGTCGCTTTTTCTTATAGTGAACCTGGAGCTGCAGCGCGCTTGTTGCGTGATTACGGCAAGGTTTGCGAAGCATTGGACGTCAAAGCGATCTCCATTGGAGGCGACTTGTTCGATTCCGATCAATTAGATCGCGTGGCCAGTTTGCCTAATCGAGAAGAAGCCATAACGATGGTACTGCACTTATTGTTAGCACCTATCACGAAACTTGCTAGGACGGCGAATGAAGTTCCCGGAAAGTTGGTGAGAACCCTCGCCGCATTGGGAGAACAGAAGAGAGCCGCATCCTAGGTAAATGGATAGATTGAACTAACGTAATCAGGAGATTTTGAAATGGCCCTGTCTAAAGATGACGTTCTCGACGCGATCGCTGAAATGAGCGTTATGGAAGTGGTCGAACTCGTTGAGGCGATGGAAGAGAAATTTGGTGTTTCCGCAGCCACGGCAGTTGCGCCTGCCACAACTGCAGCAGGAGGTAGTGACGATGGCGCGGTGGTTGAAGAAAAGACCGAGTTCAATATCACGCTGAGCAGTGCGGGTGAGAAAAAGGTCAGCGTCATTAAAGCTGTGCGCACAGCGACCGGCCTTGGCCTTAAGGAGGCCAAAGGCCTGGTTGACGACGCACCGTCCACCATTAAGGAAGCGGTCAGCAAGGAAGAAGCCGACGAGATTAAAGGAAAGTTGGAAGAGGCAGGTGCAACCGTAGAGCTTAGTTAGGGTTGTGGTGATGCAGTAGAAGAAAGGGCTAACGCGGTCAACTAAGTATTCGTTGGCGGTGGCGGCGTTGCGTATCTTGAATAACGGAGAATCGAATGGCTTACAGCTTCACTGAGAGAAAGCGAATCCGTAAAGACTTCGGCCACTTACCGGAGCCTATGGACATACCTTACTTGTTGTCCATTCAGACGGATTCCTACGCCAGATTTCTACAACAGGGGATAGCGGCCAAATCGTTGGAGGATGTCGGTCTGCATGCGGCGTTTCGATCGGTGTTTCCGATCATCAGCTATTCGGGTAATGCCGCGCTCGAATACGTCGCTTATCGATTGGGTAAACCGGTATTTGATGTCAAGGAAAGCGTGCTGCGAGGGATTAGTTATGCGGCACCCTTGCGGGTCAAGGTGCGGTTAATTATTTACGACCGGGAGTCGTCGAATAAGGCAGTGAAGGACGTCAAGGAACAAGAAGTCTACATGGGGGAAATGCCCCTTATGACCTCGAATGGAACGTTTGTGATCAACGGAACGGAGAGGGTGGTGGTTTCTCAACTACATCGCTCGCCTGGAGTTTTCTTCGACCACGACAAGGGAAAAACACACTCGTCCGGCAAGTTGCTGTATTCGGCACGAGTGATTCCTTACCGAGGCTCTTGGCTTGACTTTGAGTTTGACCCAAAGGACCTGCTATTTGCGCGAATTGATCGGCGTCGGAAATTGCCAGCAACGATTATTCTCCACGCGTTAGATTTCAGTAATGAAGACATTCTAGAAATGTTTTTCGAAACCAATGTTTTCCACTTAAAGGCGGACGGCGCTGTGTCGATGGACTTGATCCCCGAGAGAATGAGGGGAGATGTCGCGACGTTCGATATCAAAGACAAGAAGGGAGAGGTAATCGCGGAAGAAGGACGTCGAATTACCGCGAGACACGTCCGTCTGCTAGAGAAATCTGGGTTGAGGCGCCTGGACGTTCCAGTTGAGTACCTACTTGGTCGAACGACGGCGAAGGATGTAGTTGACAAGGAAACCGGGGAAATTCTGGTGTCCAGTAATACCGAGATTGACGATGAAATTCTGGCGAGCATCACGGCAAACGATGCGAAGACGATAGAAACGATTTATACGAATGATTTGGATTGTGGGTCATACATTGCAGACACACTTTCGGCGGATCCGACCAGTAACCGTTTGGAAGCCTTAGTTGAAATTTATCGCATGATGCGACCGGGCGAGCCGCCTACGAAGGAATCCGCAGAAAATTTATTTCAGAACCTATTTTTCTCGTCAGAGCGTTATGACCTGTCGTCCGTAGGCCGTATGAAATTCAATCGTCGTCTAGGGAGAGACGATATAGTCGGAGAAGGAGTTCTCGACAAGACTGACATCATTGATGTCCTAAAGACGTTGGTGGGAATAAGGAATGGCAAAGGATCGGTCGACGATATCGATCACCTGGGAAATCGACGGGTCAAGTCCGTCGGAGAAATGACTGAAAATCAGTTCCGGGTTGGATTAATTAGAGTCGAGCGTGCAGTTAAAGAAAGGCTCTCTCTCGCGGAGAGCGAGGGACTGATGCCTCAGGATATGATTAACGCCAAGCCCGTTGCTGCCGCAATCAAAGAATTTTTCGGTTCAAGTCAACTTTCGCAATTCATGGACCAGGCAAATCCATTGTCCGAGGTAACCCATAAACGCAGGGTATCTGCTCTTGGGCCAGGTGGTCTAACTCGCGAAAGGGCAGGATTTGAAGTCCGGGATGTTCACCCAACTCATTACGGACGCGTTTGTCCTATCGAGACGCCGGAGGGCCCTAATATCGGGTTGATAAACAGTCTCGCTGTGTATTCGCGTACCAACGAATATGGATTTTTGGAGACTCCTTATCGGAAAGTTGTTAAAGGAAAGGTAACGAACCAAATCGAGTATCTTTCTGCGATTGATGAAGCAGAATACGTAATAGCTCAGGCGAGTTCTGAAACGGATAAGGCGGGAAAGTTCGTCGCCGAACTTGTCGATGTCAGGCATCAGAACGAGTTCACGAAAACGTCGCGCGATAACGTCAATTACATGGACGTATCTCCCAAGCAAGTGGTGTCAGTTGCTGCTGCGCTCATTCCATTCTTAGAGCACGATGACGCTAATAGGGCCTTAATGGGCTCGAATATGCAGCGGCAAGCGGTGCCAACTATTCGGTCAGAGAAACCGCTCGTGGGTACCGGGATGGAACGCCATGTTGCCCGTGACTCAGGGGTATGCGTAATCGCGGAACGCGGTGGAACCGTCGATTCCGTCGATGCATCACGAGTCGTTATTCGCGTCGCGGATGCGGAAACCGAAGCCGGTGAGGCTGGCGTCGATATTTACAATTTAACTAAATTCACTCGATCTAATCAGAGTACTTGTATCAATCAGAGTCCGCTCGTCAAAAAGGGAGACGTAATTGCTCGAGGGGACATTCTCGCGGACGGTCCATCCATCGATATGGGTGAGTTGGCGTTGGGCCAAAACATGCGTATCGCTTTCATGCCTTGGAATGGATACAACTATGAGGATTCAATTCTCGTGTCTGAACGCGTTGTTCAGGAAGATCGTTTCACGAGTGTTCACATCCAAGAGCTTACTTGTATCGCTAGAGATACAAAGTTAGGGCCGGAAGAAATAACTGCGGATATTCCCAACGTCGGAGAGTCCGCATTATCCAAACTTGATGAATCGGGCATCGTGTACGTAGGGGCAGAAGTGGTGGCAGGCGATATTCTGGTAGGCAAGGTGACTCCGAAGGGTGAGACACAGCTCACTCCGGAAGAGAAGCTTCTTCGAGCGATATTTGGGGAGAAAGCTTCGGACGTAAAGGACACCTCGTCACGAGTTCCTACGGGAGTTAAAGGAACCATCATTGATGTAAGAATATTCACGCGAGATGGAGTCGAGAAGGATGCTCGGGCGAGATCGATTGAAGAGACTGAGCTTGGTGAAGTTCGAAAGGATCTAGACGACGAGTACAGAATCGTGGAAGCGGCAACGTACGAACGACTGCAGTCTGCACTAACGGGTAAAGTAGTATCCAGAGCCCCTGGTTTGTCGAAAGGAGCCAAACTAGATTCAAAGTTTCTAGCTGATTTAGCTCCTGAAAGTTGGTTTGAGATTCGGATGTCTGAGGAAAGCCTCAATGATCAACTTGACTCGGCTGAAACCCAACTAAAGGCCAGGCGCGAAGCGCTCGATGCGGTATACGAGGACAAGAAGTCCAAGCTGGAAGGCGGAGATGATCTTGCCCCTGGCGTTCTCAAATACGTCAAGGTTTACTTGGCTATAAAAAGACGAATACAGCCTGGTGACAAGATGGCTGGACGGCACGGGAATAAGGGCGTTATTTCTGTGATCATGCCTGTAGAAGACATGCCATTTGACGCCAAGGGTGAGCCGGTTGATATCGTTCTCAATCCCCTCGGTGTCCCCAGTCGGATGAATGTTGGTCAGGTTCTAGAAACGCACCTCGGGTGGGCAGCGAAAGGCATTGGTGAAAAGATCGGGGCGATGCTAGAGGTCAAATCTAAGGTGGCCGAATTTCGCAAACTTCTTTCGACTGTATACAACGAGCTTGACGGTAGAAACGTTGAACTTGAGAAAATGTCTGATGAGGAAGTGATGGAGCTCGTCAGTAATTTAACGGATGGAATGCCGATCGCGACTCCAGTATTTGACGGCGCAAAAGAAGATGGCATTAAGAAAATGCTCGATTTGGCGGGGTTGCCGGTCAACGGTCAGACGACGCTGTACGATGGTCGTAGCGGAGATCCTTTCGCGCGGCCCGTAACCATTGGCTATATGTATATATTGAAGTTGAATCACTTGATAGATGACAAAATGCATGCGCGCTCAACAGGATCGTACAGTCTTGTTACGCAGCAACCGCTCGGCGGAAAGGCGCAATTCGGTGGACAGCGGTTCGGAGAGATGGAGGTGTGGGCGCTCGAAGCATATGGGGCAGCCTATACGCTGCAAGAAATGCTCACAGTGAAATCAGACGATGTCGCTGGTCGGACTAAGATGTACAAAAACATTGTAGATAACGATTTGCAAATGGAACCAGGAATGCCTGAAAGTTTTAATGTGCTGGTAAAAGAGGTTAGGTCGTTAGCCATCGATATCGAACTGCAAAGCGAATAAGCGTGGAGGCTTCAAATTTATGAAAGATCTGCTCAATCTTTTAAGACAAAATGGTCCAGCGGACGAATTCGACTCGCTCCGGATCGGGTTGGCTGCTCCAGACTTGATCCGATCGTGGTCGTTCGGCGAGGTAAAAAAACCCGAAACGATTAATTACCGGACGTTCAAACCAGAACGTGATGGACTTTTTTGCGCCCGTATTTTTGGTCCTGTCAAGGATTACGAATGCCTCTGCGGAAAATACAAGCGCCTCAAGCATCGAGGCGTAATCTGTGAAAAGTGTGGGGTTGAAGTAACCCTTACTAAGGTTCGTAGGGAACGCATGGGGCACGTGGAACTTGCCAGTCCGGTCGCACATATATGGTTTCTTAAATCTCTCCCGTCACGAATAGGTTTGTTGCTGGATATGACGTTACGGGATATCGAGCGCGTTCTGTACTTTGAATCGTTCGTTGTGATCGACCCGGGTCTGACCGATCTGGAGATGGGGCAGTTGCTCAGTGACGAAGAGTATTACGCCGCGATGGAGGAGTACGGTGATGAATTTGTAGCGAAGATGGGAGCTGAGGCTGTTCAACAGCTACTTGTAGACCTCGATCTAGAAAAAGAAATGGCGCGCCTTCGCGAAGAGATACCCTCGACAAATTCCGAAACTAAGATCAAGAAGCTGTCGAAGAGATTGAAACTTGTCGAGGCGTTCGTTAACTCGGGAAACAAGCCAGAATGGATGATTTTGACGGTACTCCCAATCCTACCGCCGGATTTGCGGCCGCTTGTGCCATTGGATGGCGGCAGGTTTGCGACTTCCGATTTAAATGATCTCTATCGCAGGGTGATTAATCGAAATAATCGACTGAAGCGACTGCTAGACCTAAACGCTCCAGACATAATTGTCCGTAACGAGAAAAGAATGCTTCAGGAGTCAACTGATGCACTCTTGGACAATGGTAGACGCGGTAGAGCGATTACTGGTTCCAATCGACGCCCCCTTAAATCTCTTGCGGACATGATCAAGGGCAAGCAAGGGAGATTCCGACAGAATTTGCTCGGCAAACGAGTAGATTATTCAGGGCGATCGGTAATTGTCGTTGGGCCAACTCTAAAGTTGCACCAATGTGGGCTGCCGAAAAAGATGGCTTTGGAATTATTTAAACCTTTCATTTTTGGCAAGCTGGAAGCTCTTGGTCTTGCAACGACCATAAAAGCCGCGAAAAAGATGGTTGAACGAGAGACATCAGAAGTTTGGGACATTCTTGCGGACGTCATCCGCGAGCATCCGGTGATGCTCAACCGTGCGCCAACTCTCCATCGTTTAGGCATTCAAGCATTTGAACCGGTACTCGTGGAGGGGAAAGCCATTCAGCTGCATCCGTTGGTATGTGTGGCGTATAACGCTGACTTTGACGGCGATCAGATGGCGGTGCATGTACCGCTAACATTCGAAGCTCAGTTGGAGTGTCGTGCATTGATGATGTCCACCAACAATATTCTTTCCCCAGCGAGCGGAGAGCCCATCATCGTGCCTAACCAAGACGTGGTGCTGGGTTTGTATTTCATGACACGCGAAAAGGTTAATGTGTTGGGCGAGGGTATGACATTTGCCGACCTCGATGAGGTTGATCGTGCGTATCACTCCGGTTCTGTGGATCTGCACGCGAAAATTAGATTACGAATATCGGAAGAAGACGAGGTCGGTGGTTCAACAACTGCCGTTGTCGACACCACCGTTGGCCGAGCGCTTCTGTACGAAATCGTGCCGAATCAAATGCCTTTTGGCCTAATTAATAGGCCGATGACCAAGAAAGCGATTTCTAGCCTGATCGACATTTGTTACCGCAACGTGGGTTTGAAAGAAACAGTAATTTTCGCTGATCAGCTGATGTATACCGGCTTCAGATTTTCAACTGCCTCTGGATCTTCAATCGGCGTAGAAGATTTTGTGATTCCAGAAGATAAGGCCGAAATCATCGAAAATGCGCAAACCGAGATTAAAGATATTGAGTCTCAATATGCGTCGGGGTTGGTAACTGCTGGAGAGAAATACAACAAAGCAGTCGATATTTGGTCTAGAGCCAGTGAATTGGTTGCTCGATCCATGATGGACGGACTTTCAACCGAGCGGGTAATTGATCGGGAGGGCGAGGAAGTTGATCAGGATTCGTTTAATTCGGTCTATATCTATTCGGATTCTGGAGCGCGGGGGTCTCCGACTCAGATCCGTCAATTAGCTGGTATGCGAGGACTCATGACGCGGCCCGACGGCAGCATCATCGAAACGCCGATAGTTGCTAATTTTCGCGAAGGTCTTTCTGTGAACGAATATTTTATTTCGACGCATGGCGCGCGCAAAGGTCTGGCGGATACAGCGTTAAAAACCGCAAACTCCGGTTACCTAACGCGGCGGCTTGTCGACGTCTCTCAAGACTTAGTAGTTACCGCGGATGATTGCGGTACGCAGGAAGGGTTACACATTTCGGCATTAATTGAGGGAGGCGATGTCGTCCAGACGCTTTCGGCGCGCGTTTTGGGAAGAATCGTTTCAACAGATGTTTACGACGGAAATGGCAAAACGTTGCTGATTCCGGCGGGCACGATGCTCGAGGAAAGCTGGGTCGAACGTTTGGACGATCTGGGGATCGACGAACTATTTGTGCGATCACCGATTACCTGCGAAACGCGTTATGGAGTGTGTTCAGCGTGTTATGGCAGGGATTTGGCGCGCGGCCATCTTGTTAATACTGGAGAAGCAGTTGGCGTTATCGCGGCTCAGTCCATTGGAGAACCTGGTACCCAGTTAACGATGCGAACCTTCCACATTGGCGGGGCGGCTTCTCGCGCATCTGCAGTGGACAATGTCCAGGTTAAGCATGGTGGCACCGTACGGCTTCAAAACCTCAAAACGGTCGATCGTGATTCGGGAGAACTGGTTGCGGTTTCACGGTCGGGTGAAATTGCCATCGCGGACAACCATGGGAGAGAGCGGGAGCGATATAAATTGCCGTACGGCGCCGTTATTTCTGTTCGAGATGGCGACAATGTTGACTCTGGACAAATGATTGCGCAGTGGGATCCACATACGCATCCAATTGTTACGGAGGTGTCGGGAAAGGTCGTGTTCGAAGAAATGGAAGAAGGGATATCGATAAGTCGCCAAACGGACGAACTAACCGGCCTGACCAACATTACGGTGTTGGACCCCATAGATAGACCGATTTCGGGTAAAGATTTGCGTCCAGCAATAAGCCTTGTTGATGGGAAAGGTAATGTCGTGAATTTGGCTGGAACGGACGTTCCGGCACATTACTTCCTCCCTAGTAATTCGGTTTTAAGTCTAGAGGCTAACGAGAAACTCGGAGTAGGGGAGGTGATCGCGCGAATTCCCCAGGAGGGATCCAAGACACGGGATATAACAGGCGGACTCCCGCGTGTAGCAGATCTCTTCGAGGCGCGCAAACCTAAGGACGCTGCAATACTTGCGGAAACCAGCGGTACCGTAAGTTTTGGTAAGGAAACTAAGGGGAAACGGCGTCTTGTTATTACGACAGCAGATGGGGATCACGTTGAAAATCTGATACCGAAATGGCGACAGATTGCCGTTTTCGAAGGAGAGCAGGTTGAGAGAGGCGACATCGTGTCGGATGGTCCACCAAGTCCACATGACATTCTCAGACTCCAGGGGTTGGTGGCGCTGGCGGAGTACATCATTAATGAGATCCAAGAGGTTTATCGACTTCAGGGAGTGACCATTAATGACAAGCACATCGAAGTAATTGTTCGCCAGATGTTACGCAAGGCTCAAGTTTTGGAGGCTGGTGATTCAGAAATGATTCGCGGCGAACAAGTCGAATATGTGAGGATAGTTGAGGAAAACGAGCGCCTTGCAGCGGAAGGGGGAGCCCTTATTCAGTTTGAACGACTACTGCTAGGTATTACGAAGGGCTCGCTCGCGACTGAGTCCTTTATATCGGCGGCTTCCTTCCAAGAAACGACGCGTGTTCTGACCGAGGCCGCTGTGACTGGTAAACGCGATCACCTCCGAGGCTTGAAAGAAAATGTTGTTGTTGGACGACTAATCCCTGCAGGCACAGGGCTCTCGTACCACAGTGAGAGGAAGCAGAGACGAGAGGAAAAGAAAACGGCTGAAGTTGCGCGAGAACAAGGTGCTACGGCAGACGAAATTGAACAAGCGTTATCGGAGGCGTTATCGGGTGCTGACGGACCCTGACATAGTGGCATCCGAATTCCCTGCGTTGATGCATATGACGGCAGTGTCATAGTTGAACCATAGATGCTGTGCAACTAGAATGGCGCGCCTTTTGAGACGACCAACCTGTTGGTACGTGCTAATTTGTATGGAGAAACCAATTGGCCAGAATTAGTCAACTTGTTAGAAAGCCGCGGAAGCGCCGGAAGACTAAGTCTAATGTACCTGCGTTGCAGGGTTGCCCTCAACGGCGTGGAGTATGCCTCAGGGTATATACCACGACGCCAAAGAAACCTAATTCTGCCTTGCGTAAAGTTTGCCGAGTGCGGCTGACGAATGGATTTGAGGTCAATTCGTACATCGGAGGTGAGAGTCACAATCTTCAAGAACACTCTGTTGTACTTATTCGTGGCGGACGGGTTAAAGACCTGCCCGGAGTCCGATATCACACTATCCGAGGGACACTGGATACTTCTGGCGTCACCGACAGGAAACAAGGACGCTCCAAATACGGGGCAAAGAAGATCAGATAACTAACTCCAGAGTAAGGCCGTCCATTTGATTGTGGCGGGCCAACCTGAAGAAAAGGAGAAATTTGATGCCAAGACGTCGCATCGTGGCAAAACGGGAAATCCTTCCGGATCCCAAGTACCACAATCAAACTCTAGCGAAGTTCATTAATCACGTGATGGTTAGCGGCAAGAAGGCGGTTGCCGAAAAAATCGTTTATGGAGCTCTCGATCACATTGAGTCAAGGGAACACAACGATCCTGTCGAAGTATTTGAAAAAGCTCTGGAGGCGGTGGCGCCTTTTGTGGAGGTTAAATCGCGGCGCGTCGGAGGTGCAACGTATCAAGTTCCAATCGAGGTACGGCCGTCTCGTCGTGCGGCGTTGGCTATGCGTTGGGTTGTCGATAGCGCCCGAAGTCGCAGTGAGAAATCGATGTCAGCACGTCTAGCTGGAGAGTTGATAGATGCTTCAGAAGGCCGAGGTATATCTGTAAGAAAGCGGGAAGACACTCACCGTATGGCGGACGCAAACAAAGCGTTTTCCCACTATCGATTTTGAATCGAAAGCACTTAGCAACACGGTTGAACGGAGCAAATTATGGCGCGCAGTACACCGATAGGACGTTATAGAAATATCGGTATTATCGCTCACGTCGATGCGGGCAAGACCACGACAACTGAACGTGTGCTTTTCTATACCGGGCTCTCGCATAAGATTGGCGAGGTCCATGACGGGGCGGCCGTGATGGACTGGATGGAACAAGAACAAGAGCGCGGCATCACCATTACGTCTGCGGCCACCACTTGTTTCTGGAGTGGAATGAACCAACAGTATGACGAACATCGAATAAACATTATCGATACGCCCGGCCACGTTGATTTTACTATTGAGGTAGAACGTAGCCTCCGGGTTCTCGACGGTGCCGTGGTTGTTTTTTGTGGTACTTCTGGGGTTGAACCGCAGTCCGAAACCGTCTGGCGGCAGGCCAACCGTTATGAAGTTCCTCGCATGGTGTTCGTCAATAAGATGGATCGGGCTGGCGCAGACTTTTTTCGGGTTGTGGAACAAATTCGAGAACGGCTTGGGTCCAATCCAGTTCCGGTACAACTAGCTATTGGAGCGGAAGAAAAGTTCGAAGGAGTCGTCGACCTTATTCGTATGAAGGCGATTTACTGGGATGAATCCGACCAAGGGCATACGTACGAAGCGCGGGATATCCCGGAGGAGTTAGTTTCCGATGCCAATACCTGGCGCGAACTAATGATGGAAACGGCGGCCGAAGCTTCTGAAGAACTAATGGATAAGTACCTCGAAGAAGGGGAGCTTGCCGAAGAAGAAATCAAGCTAGGGCTGCGCATTCGGACCCTAGCTAACGAAATAGTCCCTGCGTTATGTGGGTCCGCGTTCAAGAACAAGGGTGTACAAGCGATGCTCGACGCCGTTATCGATTTCTTACCTGCGCCGACTGAGGTAAAGGCGATTGAGGGTCTTCTTGATGAGCAGGGAACAACTGGGATTAGAGAGTCAAATGACGAGGCGCCGTTTTCTGCATTGGCGTTCAAGATTGCAACGGATCCATTTGTTGGAACCCTGACGTTTTTTCGAGTGTATTCCGGAGTTTTGAATTCCGGCGATCAGGTCTATAACCCGATCAAGGGTAAGCGTGAACGGGTCGGCCGAATGGTACAAATGCACTCGAACTCAAGGAATGAGATTAAGGAAGTGCGGGCTGGCGATATCGCCGCTGCGATTGGTCTTAAAGATGTCACCACCGGTGACACATTGTGTGATGCGGTGGATCGAATTACGTTGGAACGAATGGAGTTCCCCGAGCCCGTTATTCATGTCGCCGTTGAGCCGAAGTCGGTTGCCGATCAAGAAAAGATGGGCACTGCATTGGGGAAATTGGCACAAGAAGACCCATCGTTCAGAGTGTCCACTGATGAAGAATCCGGACAGACGATCATTGCGGGTATGGGTGAGTTACATCTTGACATTATTGTTGAGCGGATGAAGAGAGAATTCAGTGTGGAGGCAAATATTGGAAAACCCCAGGTTGCGTATCGCGAGACGATACGCGCCGAAGTAGAAGCTGAGGGTAAGTTTGTTCGTCAAACGGGAGGCAGGGGCCAATACGGACATGTGTGGATACGGGTTGAACCGCTTTTGGATGCTGATGACAATTATGAATTCATCGATAAGATTTCCGGTGGTGCTGTGCCTAAGGAATACATTCCCGCAGTTAATAAGGGGATCAAAGAACAATTGGAGAATGGCGTAATCGCTGGCTACCCATTAATCAATGTTCGAGCCACGCTTTACGATGGATCCTTCCATGACGTGGATTCCTCCGAGATGGCGTTTAAGATCGCGGGATCAATGGCGATGCGCGAAGCTGCGCTGAATGCCAATCCGGTTCTACTTGAACCGGTTATGGCCGTCGAAGTTGTTACGCCAGATGAGTATATGGGAGATGTAGTCGGCGATCTCAACCGTCGCCGTGGCATTATCGACGGGATGGACGAGAATCCCGCCGGCCGTATCGTGCGCTCGTTCGTCCCTTTGGGTGAAATGTTCGGGTATGCAACGGACCTCCGCTCGGCGACGCAAGGAAGGGCAACTTACACCATGGAGTTTTCTCGATATGATGAGGTGCCAGACAGTGTCGCCGCCACCATCAGGGCGAATTAGGGACTTTAGGTAATGGCCAAAGAGAAATTTGAGCGAACCAAGCCACATATAAATGTGGGTACGATAGGACACGTTGATCACGGTAAGACGACGTTGACGGCTGCCTTGACCAAGGTATGTGCTGCCGAGATGGGTGGGGGAGAGGTCAAGGAGTTTGACCAGATTGATAACGCACCGGAAGAGCGTGAGCGTGGGATTACGATTGCCACTTCACATGTTGAGTACGAGACGGCGAATCGCCACTACGCTCACGTAGACTGTCCAGGGCATGCGGATTATGTAAAGAACATGATCACAGGCGCTGCACAAATGGACGGAGCCATTTTGGTGGTTTCAGCGGTTGATGGCCCGATGCCGCAAACGCGAGAACATATTTTATTGGCACGTCAGGTAGGTGTCCCGCGGGTTGTGGTCTACGTGAACAAGGCAGACATGCTAGACGAGGGTGAACGTGAGGAGTTTGTGGAACTGGTAACCATGGATATCCAAGAGTTACTGGAGCAATACGAATTTCCTTCGGACACGCCGATAGTGGTTGGCAGTGCATTGCAAGCTCTGGACGGAGATGCAGGGGAGCTAGGTACAGAGAGTGTGAAGCAGCTAGTCGAAACGCTGGATGAATACATTCCAGAGCCAGATCGACCTGTTGATGAGCCCTTTCTGATGCCAATCGAGGACGTTTTTTCGATATCTGGCCGGGGGACGGTGGTAACGGGTCGGGTTGACCGTGGAATCGTTAATGTTGGAGATGAGATCGAGATTGTAGGGATCCGGGATACTGAGACGACGACGTGCACAGGAGTCGAGATGTTCCGTAAGTTACTTGACGAAGGTCGGGCAGGCGAGAACATTGGAGTTCTGTTGCGAGGTACTAAGCGTGAGGAAGTAGAACGCGGTCAAGTGCTGGCAAAACCGGGTTCGATCACTCCTCATACGCAATTTGAAGCGACGGTATATGTGTTATCGAAGGACGAAGGTGGGCGCCATACACCGTTCTTCAAAGGTTACCGCCCCCAGTTCTATTTTCGGACTACGGATGTCACCGGTTCGGTAGAGCTGCCTGCTGATGTTGAGATGGTCATGCCCGGCGATAACATCAACATGGATGTGGAGCTGATTAGTCCAATCGCAATGGATGAAGGAGTCCGATTTGCAATACGTGAGGGTGGCAGAACTGTCGGCGCAGGCGTCGTCACAAAAATAGTCAGTTAAAT
>Ga0209445_1000908_pt1 | contig 16370 bp, 1 predicted proteins | sample MarorgKNORR_S2LV_4_FD_188223 | JGI IMG/M metagenome (GOLD analysis project Ga0209445, IMG submission 188223) | Marine microbial communities from the Southern Atlantic Ocean, analyzing organic carbon cycling - NADW_A/KNORR_S2/LV (SPAdes) (version 2) | ecosystem: Environmental > Aquatic > Marine >...
ATGGAGTGGCGCGACTGGAGGTCAGGCCGGATGGGGGGAACGTTTTCGAGGGCTGGCAGGGATCTCTCAATTCCATGGATAATCCTCTGGACCTGGTGGTTACCGAGAATATAGAGGTGATAGCAAACTTTGGTCCGGTCAGCTTGGCTGAGAATTTTGAGACGGGCGACCTGGGACATCTTCAGTGGAAGACAGCTGGGGATGCTGATTGGTTTGTCCAGTCGAAGGTCACCTCGGGCAGCAACTTTGCGGCCCAGTCCGGTGCCATTGGCGACGGACAATCCACATCCCTGATCCTTGAGGCAGACTTTACCCGTGGCGAGGGTTTCTTTGAGGTCAGAGTCAATTCCGAGCGGACATGGGACAGGCTGGTTTTTCTGGTCGACGACAGGAAGATGCTTGAGTGGTCCGGCATTCAGGAATGGGGCAACTATTCTTTCAATATTTCACCGGGGAGCCATGTGCTGGAATGGCGTTACCAGAAGGACTTTGGCAATAGTTTTGGCGAGGACACTGTCTGGCTGGACAACATAGACCTCCCGCTACGAACTGGGGCCTCCTTGGCCTTGGAAAAAAGTGGGGATTCAGCCCGCCTGCGCCTATGGGGACGTTCGGGGCATCGTTACGATATCGAGGTTTCAACTGATTTTTCGAGTTGGGAGAAATGGGACTCCGTTTTCATTGACGCCGAGGGGGTCAAGCTGCTGGAAAAGGAAATCCCTTTAAATACCTCTGCCGCGCGTTTTTACCGGGCGGTGGCTCCGTAGTGGTGATTGCAAGCATTTTTGAATGATGAGATTTGAATTATCGAGCTTGGTATGGTGGGTGACCCAGAGATGGGTCTTGCGTGTTGCCGCCTTGATGGCGTTCAGCTTGGCCTCGGGAGATGTCTGGGCGCAGGGGGCTGGAACAGTCCAGTTTGCCGCAAGCAGTTATCAGGTAACTGAAAACGAGGGATCTGTGACCATTTCTGTCATGCGGGTGCGGGGCAGTTCCGGGGCCATTTCCGTTGATTACACCGTTACCCCGGGAACCGCCACCCCACTGACCGATTATGATGGCGCCAATGGAATCCTTTCCTGGAGCGATGGGGATTCCGATCCCAAGTCATTCGATATCATCATTCAGAATGATTTCTTCCTTGAGGAGGAAGAAACCCTGTTCCTTACTCTAACAAACCCGCAAGGGGGATCCACTATTGGGGTCCTTAAGCAGACACGGGTTGAAATCAACGGGGATGAATCCGGTGCGCTAGGTTTTACTCGAACAGCATTCATCACATCCGAATCGGACGGCAGGGTTGAAATCATGGTGACTCGAGGTCTTGGGGCCACAGGGGCGATCTTGGTGGATTACGAGGTCCGAGGTGGGGGCAACCTTAGCGATCAGCAGATTGGTGGTGTGACCCATTATCGGCGCTTGCCTGAGGGTGATGAATATCCTGACACAATTCAGCGAAATTTTGTCCAAGGCGTCAAAGCCAGTGCCGGCGATGATTTTGTTGCTAACAGTGGCACATTGTTGTTTCGCGACTTTGAAATGAGCCGGACCTTTGCGGTTCGATTAGTACCGAATTTTGATGGCGAGGCGTATCCGTTCACAATGGCGGAACTGGTGTTATCCAATCCCAGGGCGGCGGAGGGTGAGCCGGAAAGTGTTCAGCCTGTTTTGGACCCAGAATTTGCAACGGCGACCCTTCGCATCAATGATGTGGTAGGGGGACCAGAGGTTGATCTCATCTGGGACCAGGAGATATGGCCGGACAGTACCGAGATTGAACACCGTCGAATCGGGTTCCGTTTTGGCCGGGCAAGATATCGTTTTTCTGAAGCGCTTGGGCTCGAGGACCAGGCTGGGAAGGACGAGGGCGATGGCACGATAGAAATTCCAGTTTACCGTTCGTATCCAAGCGATGAGCAGGTTGAGGTGGGTTACATGGTCGGGCCAAACCGGGGCTTTCTTGTCGATGACGCCCGCGAGAACTGGGTCAATGAGACCCCCAAGACAAACCCCTGGACAGGCGATCCAGGAGACGATTACGACTCGACCGAGAAATACTTATTTTTACCGGGCGATGAGCCTCGTATTAGTCCGTTGGCATTGACCTCGAGGTTCTTTCAATTTGGTGACACGGCCCAAGGTATGCATTCCAGAGGTAGTTTACCTCAAACCTTGCTCAGTTCCGGTTCGGACATAGCGACTCCCACTGGTGACCGGGTATTGACGCCTTCCTTCAATCTCCCGTTGTATGATGAGTGGGTGATGCGTGATTTTCATGTGGTCACCGGCACCTTGCAGTGGCCTGCCGAGGATTTCGAACCGAGGAATATTGAGATTCAGTTGATCAACGATGAACTGGCGGAATTTAGCGAGGACCTGATCGTGGTACTCTATATTAAGGACTACGAAATGGAGGGTGATTCGAGGGACGAGGAGGTTGATTTGAATACTGATGATGGCGGTGGAGGAGGAGGGGGAGACGGAGATGGAGACGGAGATGGAGACGGAGACGGAGATGGAGACGGAGATGGAGACGAGGAGGAGAAGTGGCTTAAGCCTGGGACTGCGTTGGGTGTCCAATACTGGACCATTGTGACCATTGAAGATGACGATCAGCCAGCGGGTGCAGTTGAATCTGACTTTGTGCCGGCGATAAACAATGATGTCTACGACATTGCCATGATTCCGGAATCGGCGGATCCCGCTGAGTTCCTGAAGCAGGAAAAGATGTACGCCGTTGGGGACTTCACTGCGGTGGGGGCCACCCCCCGCAACAGGATCGCCCGGATCGATCAAATGGGTGAATTGGACGAGTCTTTTGATCCCGGGTTGGGGGCAAATGGATATATCAATTCCATCGATCTGAGTTTCTTCAACGTGGAATCGGGGGATAGCGAGGAATTTGTGCTCGACGCACGCCCGGTCATTGGTGGCGGGTTTACCGCATATAACGGATCTGCCCGTTCCGGCATCGCCCGTTTGAACAGCGACGGATCAATTGATGAAAGTTTTGAACCGGGGAAGGTTGATGGGGATGTGTTTAATGTGCTCAGCCAACTCGACAACAAGGTGGTTGTAGTGGGGGACTTTTTTGCGGTGGACGGTGAGGAACGAAACTCCGTGGCCAGGCTGAACCAAGATGGATCCCTTGACCTGGCCTTTGACCCGGGTGAAGGCCCTGACGGTCCTGTTTTTGCAACCAATTTGATGCCGGACGGCCGAATCGTGATCGTTGGCGATTTTCTCTTTGTCGATGGGCATTACAGCCCATCAATTGCTGTTCTGGATGCTGAAACAGGAAAGGTGGACGAAAGTTTTAACCCGGGCGATGGGATCGAGGGTGAGGTCTATGATGTGGATGTCTATTATAACGGCAATATCATGGTTGCCGGTAATTTTGACATGATCAACGGGACACCCCGTCGAAACATTGCCCGTCTGCTGCCCAACGGTCAGGTCGATTTTACCTTTGAGCCTGGGGATGGCGTTGATGGCCCGGTTCACAGTGTTTTTATTGACGACTCGGTGAACGTAGTAGGGTCTCCCACGTTTGATCTGGAGGGCCAGGAGGAACTTTTCCAGGGCTTGCTGGATGAGTTGCTGGAGCAGGATAATCCGGACCCGGATGACCCCGTGCTTTCCAGCCTGGCGGATGCAGGTGGAATCATTCCGCCCTATTTCCGTCCCACGATTCAGGAACAATTACCTCCCATGTATCGTGTCGTGATTGGCGGAACCTTCTCGGGGTATAATGGTACCCGCCGAATGGGGGTCGCACGCCTGAATCCCGATGGAACCGTCGATACCAGTTTCATGGACACGGCCTACAATCAATTTGCCGGGTTACCCAAAGAAAACAGCTATGATGCTGGTGGCATTGTGAACGTGGTGCGCCTAAACAAGACCGATGGAGGTATTGTGATTGGAGGAGTGTTTGATGAGGTTGGAGGTGGAATTTCCCTCTCTGCGTTCACCCTCGGATCAGCAAGGGCAAATGTCGCGGACAGGAGCAACTTGGCCAAACTCAAGGGAGGAGAGACATGGGGGCCCGGCGCCTTGGAGTTTGCTTCCGACAACTACAGTTCAGCGGAATCTAATTCGTCTGCTATGATTTCCATGAAGAGAAAGAATGGCAGCCTGGGAGCCGCTCGTGTCCGCTTCAAGACCTTGGCCATTTCAGGGAATGCGGGTGTGGCTACTGCGGGATCCCAGGAGGATCTGGATGGTGATGATCCGCCGCCCATCGATTTTATCGATACCCAGTCTTTTGTCACATGGTCCGCTAATAATTTCTCTGATGCCAGTTATTATATGCCGGATACCAGTGAATTTTACCTGCGGCAGCTTGAAGGTGAGCAGTTTCAGTATCTGACGCCAGCTTTCGGGTTTGACCGTAATGGCTGGAAAATAAGTGACGGGGCAATGGGAAATAGCTTCACCAGTGTTACGCTGAATCGGGATGATATCATTGAGGGCAATGAAGCTTTGAAAATGGAGATCGCCTTTCCCATGGGTATGGTAAATCTGGGAGGTGAGCTGATTCCGCTTGGTGTGGTGTATGACAGGCGCGAGGCCGACCTGATGATTCTAGATGATGACTTTAGTCCAGGTACGCTTCGTTTGTCCAAGGTGGAGTTCTTTGCCAATGAGAATGAAAACCGGGCTGCTGTTACCGTCGAGAGGGTCAACGGTTTGAACGGCCTGGTTTCGGTTCAATATTCCACATCCGACGGGACGGCCATTGAAGGCATTGATTATCGCAAAAAGAGCGGAACCTTGGTCTTTAATTCCGGGCAAAAGTCCAAGACATTTTATGTTCGTGTCATCGACGATGAATTTCGCGAAGGGGACGAGTATCTTAACTTGACGTTACATACCCCGCGCGGGGGGGCATCCATTCCATCGGAAGACGAGGAGGGATTTTCCGCAATACTGGTGATTGTTGATAACGATCTTAAGTCCGGCAAATTTGACCTGGATAACCTGGTCCACGAGATCGGGGAGAATAGCGGGAGTGAGACGATATACGTCCGCCGCACCGGTGGTAGTCGGGGGCATGTATCAGTGGATTACGAAGTGGTGGCGGACCCCGCTGGTGGCGCTGTTGCCGGTGAGGATTTTGTTGTGGCACAAGGAACCCTGTCCTGGACCGACGGGGACATCGGGGACAAGGAAGTACAGGTTCAGGTTCTTGATGACAAGGAGGTCGAGGGACAGGAGAGCCTGTTGGTTCGAATTTTGAACCCCAAAGGGGGAATCGTTGGCAGCCAGGCACAGGCTGTTGTCACCATTATTGACGACGACTCGTACGGCAAATTGGAGTTCAGTCGCGCCGACTACTTCGTCAATGAGAATGGCCGGGAAATTCGAGTCGTTGTGGTGCGCAAGGGTGGCTTTGTTGGGACACATTCTGTTGATTTTGCGACGGCCGACATCACCGCGGTTTCTTCTGGTGAAAGCCCCGACTATACAACGGCGAGTGGCACGTTGGTCTTTGAGCCGGGGGAAACAAGCAAGTCGATACTTATTCCATTGTTTGACGACGGCGCCTTGGAGAACACCGAGCAGTTCAGTATCAGCCTAAGCAATCCGCAGGGTGGAGTGGAGTTGGGGGAGGTCATTACAGCCACCTTCCATTTGATTGACGATGAGTCATCAAATGCTCCCGCGGGTTCTGATGATGTCTCGTTTAATGTAGGCACCGGGAGCAATGGGCCGGTCAACGCGCTGTCACTGTTGCCTGATGGAAGGGTGTTGGTCGGTGGTGATTTTGACATCTTCAGCGGCATTCCAGTTTCGAGGCTGGTTCGGCTGCGGGCAAATGGCACCCTGGATCAAACCTTCAAGACAGGGAAAGGACCGAATGCTCCGGTGCGGGACATTGTTCAGATGTCCAGTGGATTCATTCTCGTGGTGGGAGATTTTAACCAATATGACGAAAAAAACTTCAACCACATAGTGCGACTGAATAATGACGGGGCATTGGATTTGACCTTTGGCGTGGGAGCCGGTTCAAATGGCAACCTGAGTCAAGCCATCGAGGATGCCCTCGGTCGGATAGTTTTGGTCGGTGATTTCACTTCCTTCAACGGCGAGAAACGATCCGGTGTGGTTCGACTTCTGGCCGATGGATCTGTAGATCAGAGTTTTGACCCGGGTTCCGGGGCAACCGGTATCACCGGGATCGTTGAGGAATGGAACGGGAGTCTCGTGGTTGTGGGACAATTTGATCGTTTCAATGGGGTTCAGGTTCCAGGGGTTGCACGGCTAAGTTCTGATGGTGTTTTGGATCATTCCTTCCTCGGGGAACTGCCCTCCATAGATGGTCAGGTGAGCAACGTGACATTGCAGGATGACGGGCGGATCCTTCTTGCAGGCGATTTTCGTGTTTCGGCAGGGGAAGGTGACTCTTCCTTAAATTATACAAACATAGCCAGGTTGAACCGCGATGGTGGATTGGATTCGAGTTTTCAGCCCAACATGGCCAAAACCGATCCGGCCACACATCTGGATGGTCCTGTCCATGCTGTTGCCATCCAGCCGGATGGTAGAATCATACTGGGAGGGAGTTTTGCTTCTTTCAGCGGGTTGGAGCGAGCCGGAATTATACGGATCGATTATAACGGTGAGTTGGATCATTCAATCAACTTTGGGTCGGGGGCCAATGATGCTGTGCTCGCCTTGGCTGTACAGGATGATTTTCGGATTGTGCTGGGTGGAAACTTCTCGCAGTTCAATGGCAGGGAAGCACCCCATCTGGCAAGGGTCTATGGTGGACTCGACTACAGTCCGGGCCGCGTGCGGTTTGAACAGGCGGCCTATTTGGTCAACGAAAACGGGAATTCTGACGAGATTATATTGCGTCGTGAGGGCGGGATTTCCAACACGGGGACAGTCACCATTGACTCGTTCTCGGTTGATGCGGTGGCGGGTTCCGATTATGCTGAATTAAGTGGGGTTCAGGTTACTTTTGCCCCCGGCCAGTCCTTTATTCCGTTTCATCTGGCCTATTTTGAGGATGTCGCGGCTTTATCCGATGCCCCGGTTTTGACTGAATCGGGCGAGCCAATCCTCAATATAGTGAATGATCGCGAGGCTGAAGAGGATCAAACCATCAAGCTTTACTTTTCGGCTTTTGAGGGAGTGCAGACCGGGACGCAGACGGAGGCTGAGATCACCCTGGTGAGTGATGATACCGCCATCCGTTATGCCGAGGCTTCGGGTGTTTTTGGTGAAAGTTCGGCTGATGGCCAGGCTGTGGTCACGGTTCTGCGAAACGGCCCGGTGGATCGTCCCGTGTCGGTCGATTATTATACCTCTGATGGCACCGCTCTTTCAGCCGGGCTTCAGCCGGATTATGTCGAGACCTATGGCACGTTGATTTTCAAGGTGGGCGAGAGCTCAAGGGATATTGCCATCCCAATTTTGGATGACACCCACCAGGAGGGGGTTGAAACCCTGAAACTTCACCTTTTAAACGCCAAGCCGGCCGGCTCTGCCTATGTGGAGGGGCCAACCGCCGTGGAGTTGGTGATTCAGGACGGTGACCGCGATTCCCTGCGAAGTTCAGTGTCCTTCCGTGCGGCAAGGCTGGAGGTGTATGAGACCACTGGTTTGGCCACTATCAAGGTGATTCGAGAGGGAGACGTTACCGGTCAGGCCACTGTCGGTTTTGCTACCATCGATCAAACCGCGTCTGGTGGCATCGACTACGATTCTGTCAATGGCGAGGTGGTATTTGCCGAGGGTTCCTCCGAGCAGACGATCGTGGTACCAATCCTGGATGACAACATTGCTGAGGGAGATGAAACTTTCGCCTTAAGGTTGTTTGATCCGGAGGGGGCTCGGTTGGGTTCGCTGGATGAGATTACAGTCAAGATTCCAGGTGATGAGGCTGGGACTTTGGTGTTTGCCACGTGGAACGATGAGACAGATTGGGTTAATGATTCCGGGAGTGATAAAATGGTCTGGGAAGGAGACCAGATGACTGATCCGGATAATTTATTGGATATCGATTGGAACAAAAGGGATTATGTTTTTGCTGTAGCCGAAAATGAATCGGCGCTTCCCTACGATGCGGACACTTCAAATTCGTTCCGGCTGATGACCACAGCCCCATGGTATTGGGGAACGCAGGATAAGATTAGTTCCGACTTGTTGCCCAAGGTGCAGGACCAGATGCATCGCGTTGGCGGCACCCATCTGGGCGCTCTTGTGACTATTGCCCGTGTCCGGGGTGCCACCGGGCGCTTGGCTGTCGATTACGCAATTACGGATGGCACGGCCATGGCAGGTGAACACTATCGCCCATCCACCGGCACGGTTTATCTTGAGGATTATCAGATGAGCACTCAGTTGCTGGTGCCGTTGGTCCGGGGCGGAAAATTCATCAAAAAAGTGGTGGACCCGGTCACTGGGGCCATTCAGGGCAGGGTCGCTTCCTCGCTTTTCTTCAATGTGCGCTTGTTCAATGCCCGCCCGGCTGAAGGCGAGCCCGAATACCTCAAGCCGTTCTTGGCGGATGCTACCGGGGCCCTGCAGGACGAGATCGTGGCCAAGGTTCATATCAACCGTCAATGGCAGCCGGTATTGAGGCGTACCGCCATAGACCAACAGACGGATGACGTTGGATTCCAGTTTTACCGCGCCAAGTATCGTGTTCGGGAAAGTCAGGCAACAGTGCGAATTTGGGTTGTGCGTGGAAGTATCAGTGATCCGGCTGTAGGAGACTTGGGTACTAACCAGGGTGCGGCAACCGTAAGTTATGCAGTGGGTCCCAATATAGTTCGGCAAACTGGAGACAGCCCAAGGGCGATCAAGAATTTGCCACAGGATGGCCTCTTGATAAGCGAACTTTATGGCACCCTTGACGATGTCCCGCCTGCTGAAGATCAACCTTTCCCCAACTGGCTCCAACCTTGGACGAATCCATCAACTCCCAAGTTGGACTTGGAACCCGGTTCAGATTACGCGACGCCTGGTCAGGATTTTACGGCGATCACCGGCCAACTGTCGTTTGGGTCCGGTGAAGCGCTCAAGTACATTGATATCCCGATCATTGATGATGACTTGATGGAGTTTAATGAGGACCTTTTCGTGTTTCTATATAATCCGTCACCTGATGCTAGAACCGCAACCGCCGGGGAACCCGGTGGTTGGGCCTATGTTGGTAATGACCGCACAGAGTGGATCAATGGAAATGTGGCGGGTCAGTACTACTGCAAGGTTACAATATTAAGTGATGACAACATCGGCAAGGAGCAGCCCGCCGGTGCCGTGGAGCGTTCCTTCAACCCGGATTTTCAGACTTTCACTTCTCCACCTCTAAACAGTGCGCCTGGGGCCAATGACGATGTGCATGCTGTAGCGATTCAGCCGTTCTGGAGCGTAGATGAAAACGGAGAACCCCAATTAGAGGAAAAAACCCTTATTGGAGGTAATTTCACAGCATACAATACAATTACCAGGAACAGGATTGCCAGGCTCAATACTGATGGATCCTTGGATGCATCATTTTTTGTGGGAACGGGTGCAGATGATTTCATCAGCAGTATTCTTGTGCGTGATGATGGACCCATTGTGGTGGGTGGTGGATTTACCTCCTACAATGGAACCGTGCGTTATTCGGTGGCTCAATTGAATCCAAACGGTTCACTGGATACAAGTTTTGATCCCGGCAAAGGTGCCAACAAGCCGGTGCGGGCCATGGCAATTCAAATGGACGGCTCCCTGCTTTTGGCGGGTGAGTTCACCGAGTATGACAATCAGTCGCGAATTCACCTGGCCCGTGTTTCTGGAACAGGAGCCTTGGATGTTGCCTTCGACTTTGAAGAGGACGGTCCGGAGCATGGACCGAACGCTCCGGTCTATGCGGTGGCAATTCAAAGTTCATGGTTTGACCCTGAAAACGAAAAAATACTGATCGGGGGTGACTTTACCAAGGTTGGCAGATATCGCAGGGGCCGCTTGGCCAGATTGAACAATGATGGCAGCTTGGACACCTCATTTGAGAGTGTTCAGGGGGCCGATGGAACAATCCAATCCATTGTTGTTCAGCCGGACAGGAAGATTCTTATTGCCGGTTCATTTTCTTCCGTAAACCTTGTACCTCGAAATGGCATTGCCCGCCTGAATAGCAACGGGTCGCTGGATGAGAGTTTTGATCCGGGTAGTGGCGTGGACGCTCCGGTTTACACGATTGCAGTGGCTAATCCTCAATGGCAATTTTCACCCTGGCCGCCAAGGTTGTCCTTGGAGATATACATTGGCGGTTTGTTTACGGAATACAATGGAACACGACGCATGGGGATTGCTCGCCTGTATGCTAATGGCACTCTCGACACAACATGGATGGAAACCGCATACAACCAGTTTGCAGGTTTGCATAAGGGGAGGGTGAACGATCCTGCTAATCATGTTCGCGACATAGGGGTTCAGGCTGACGATGGGGTTCTGATCGGTGGCTCCTTTGCGCGAGTGGGTGGCGGGTTTACGAGGGACGATCTGAGTAATCAGTCCAACATAACGCGTTTGGTCGGCGGCTCAACAGAGGGTCCAGGCAACATTCAGCTCGTTCAGGATGAGTATACTGTCGATGAAAACACGGGTGATTTGTTTGTCCTGCTTGAGCGAATCAATGGTCAACTGGGTGCTGCCATGGCAAATGTCACCATTCCTCAAGCCAAGTCGGGTACTGGTTTGGCCGATGAGGGTAGTGATTACGATTCGATTCTTAAGACAGTCGTTTGGCCTTCGCTTTACTGGAAAGATCGTACCAACAGCTTCTATGGAGGTGGCTGGATGCGAAGTGACGCCTATGCAGGGGTGAACAATCAGCCCACAGTGAATGCGGCTGGTGACAAATGGTATACCGAAGAAAACAATCTTGTGCTGAAAATTTCCGAGGACACGATCGTGGAGGGTAGAGAGAGATTTGATCCGCAACTCTTTGCCCCCCGTGGAAGTCTCTATTTGGGCGGAGAGCCGATTGCCTTGGGAACGGCGCTCGGGCGAGCCGAGGCCAAAGTTTCAATCATCGATAATGATTTTGACTATGGAATCTTTCGGCTCACTGCGGCTGAGTATCGTGTGGATGAACATGTTCGAAATGCATTGATAACCGTTGAGCGTATCAAGGGGGATGTAGGCGAGGTTTCGGTTGACTTTGAGGTGGTTGAATTGTCCGAAATAGAAATGGAGGAATTGAATCTGGATGAAGGTTCTGCTGCTGTTTCAACCGGTGAATTAACGGATTTCCTTTCAATGAAGGGCACCCTGACATTTGCACCAGGCGAAATGTCCAAGATAATTGAGGTCCCAATAGTGGATGATACGGATAGCGAACCTGATGAAATTGCGTTGGTGAAGTTGACCAACGCCAAGGGTGGAGCTTCGTTGAGTGGTCCCTTTGCTCTTGATAAGTCCGTTTTAATCATCATCGATAATGACTACGCCTCCGGCAAATTGGAGTTTTCAGCTGAGCAATACAGTGTTTCGGAGGCCGCTGGTCAGTCGCTGGTAACCGTTCGTCGGGTGGGTGGTAGTGTCGGAGAAGTGACCTTGGATTACCAAGTGGAAGAGGGGACGGCACTGCCTGAACAGGATTTTACTGCGGTTGATGGCCAATTGTCGTGGGCGGATGGAGATACAGGGGATAAGACAATTACCATATCATTGGTAAACGACGATCTTGTCGAGCCTAGGAAGACGTTTTCCGTTCGCCTGACCAAGGTAACGGGTGCGCCCGGGAAGATGCCCGTGATTGGGCAGGATGTGGCAGTGATCCATTTGCTGGATGATGATCGTTTTGGTGCGCTTTCTTTCACCACGCCGGATTTCTACGTAAATGAGAACAGTGGTCAATTTGTGGTTACTGTGGTGCGTGAGCATGGCACGGCTGAACTTGTGTCGGTTGATTTTGAGGCAACTCCTGGCAGCGCCCGAGCAGCAGTTGATTTTACACCCGAGCAGGGAACACTTGAGTTTCTCCCTGGCCAGTTAAATGCGACCTTTGTTATCCCTGTGAAAGATGACGATATCCCCGAAGGTCCGGAAACCATCAACCTCATCCTTACCAATCCAAAGCCCGTTCGTGAAGATGGTGAGCAGGCGATACTGGGAACGCCCAACATGGCGACCTTGACCGTGCTGGATGATGAAACAGTCAATGAACCTGCCGGTTCCATTGACACCGGTTTCAACCTGGCAGCCGGGGCCAATGATTTTGTGAACAGCATCGCTCAGCAAGTTGATGGGCGGTTTTTCCTGGGGGGTGACTTTACCCTTGTGAACGGGTTGACACGAAACCGAATCGTGCGCTTGAACACAAATGGAACCGTCGACACCACGTTCGATGCTGGCACAGGATTTAACGAATCCGTGCAGGCGATAGGTGTTCAACCTGATGGTCGGGTTGTGGCGGTTGGCCACTTTACCACAGTTAACGGTGTCAACAGAAACCGAATCGTGCGTTTGAACAGTGATGGCTCGATCGACGATACATTCAACCCCGGGGGAGGTGCCAATAACCCGATTCGTGACATGCTTGTTCAGCCGGACGGCAGGACCGTCATTGTGGGTGACTTTTCCAGTTTTAACGGTATTGCCAGAAAGGGCGTCGCCCGAATCAATAGTGAGGGGACCCTGGATGAAAGCTTTGACCCAGGTAATGGGGCGGATTTTGCGGTTCATGCCGTTGTGATGCAACGGGATGGTCGGATCATTATCGCGGGTGATTTTAAGACCTACGATGAGGTCGAATGTGACGGGATCGTGCGGTTGAATACTGATGGGAGTATTGACAGCAGCTTCAATTCTTCTCTGGGTTTTGACGACTCCGTTCGTTGTATTGCAATACAGGAGGATGGAAGAATCGTTGTTGGAGGATTTTTTGGTCATATAGGAAATGTGGCCCGTGGACGGATTACTAGATTGAATCCGGATGGTTCATTGGATGAGGGCTTTGCCGTCGGAGCGGGAGCCAATGGTTCCGTTTATTCCCTGGCCATTCAGTCGGACGGCAAAATTCTGGCGGGGGGCAGTTTCAGCCAGTTTAATGGATTAAGTCGAAACGGGCTTGTTCGTCTGACCGAGAGCGGTGGCATCGATCCGACGGTGAACTTCGGTACGGGTGCCAATGGGTCGGTGCTGGATATTGGGATCAGGCCGAACTTCAAGATTTTAATTGCGGGTGGATTCACGATTTTTGACGGTCAAGAGAGGGACCATTTTGCCCAGCTCCACGGCGGAATTATGAACGGTTCCGGCCAGTTGGAATTTACTTCGCCAGTTTATGAGGTCGGAGAGACGGGGACCAACGCCGTGTTACGTGTGGTCCGGAAAGGGGGTCTGGCGGGGACAATTTCAGTGAACTTTGAAACCCGCCTAAGTTCAAAGCCAAGCCCGGCCGTGCCCGGTCTGGATTACGAGCATACCACGGTCAGACTTGAGTTTCCTGAGGGTGAAGTCTTGCAGACTGCACGTGTGCCGATCATTGATGATACCGATGTGGAGCCGGTTGAGGTGGTGGACCTGTTGCTTTCCGATTTTACTGGAGACACGCAGGGATTGCAGTCGGCGGCCAGCCTGTTCATATCCAGCGATGACAGTGTTTTGTCCTTTGCATCCGGTTCATTCAATGTGAGTGAGGATGTGGAAAGCGGCCTTGCCAACATTAGAATTGAACGGTTGGGTGCAACAGCGGGGGAGGTTCAGGTGAGTTTCCTGACTGCAACCAATGGAACTGCAATGGCTGTTTTAGATTTCCAGATGGTAAGCAACACGGTGCAATTTTTGGACGGGGAGATTTCAAAGGTGGTTCAAATACCAATTATTGACGATATCATTGTTGAAAGCATCGAGAACGTGTCGCTGTTGCTTACAAATGCCTTGGGCAAGGCTCTTTTGGGGGTCGAGGAGTCGCTGCTTAATATAGTGGATGATGACTTTGCTCCCGGTCAGTTTTATTTTGAATCGCCTTCATTCAGGGTGCGTGAAAATGTTGGTTTTGCAACAGTTACTGTTTTGCGCACCAACGGTTATACCGGTTTGATAGAACTGGACTTTTCTGCATCTGATCTTACGGCGAAAAACGGTGAGGATTACACGGCCGTAACGGGTAAACTTGTCTTTGGCGACGGGGAAACCTCGCGAAGTTTTGATATTCCAATCATTAATGATGATCTAGCTGAGGATGCCGAGGCGTTGAGAGTGCGGGTCTTTAACCCCACCGGTGGTGGTGCGATTATTCCCCCCAGTTTCTCCACGGTCATTATCGAGGATGATGAGTCCGGAGGATTGATTGGTGGCATTAAATTGGAAGGTGCCAATGGGACGGTATACTCCATTGCATTGGATAACGCTGACAACGTTCTCTTGGGGGGGGAATTTAGTAGTGTAAATGGTCTGGATTTCACGCGCTTGGCTCGTCTTGATCCAGAGGGCCGTGTCGATATGGAGTTTGATGCTGGGCTTGGGCCTAACAATACGGTCTACAATGTGGCTTATGCGCGTGACGGTGGCATTTGGGTGGGAGGCCTCTTCAATCAAATTGACGGTGTCAATTCTGGTCACTTGGCACGATTAAATGTTAACGGTTCAATGGATGAAACCTTTGATCCTGGAACGGCTCTTGCAGGTTCTGTGTTTGATATTCTTGAGGTCGAGAACGGTTTACTGGTGGGCGGTGACTTTGGTCTGGTCATGCTGAATCTGGATGGTACAGCGAATGAGGCTTTTCAAGCTCCCGAACTAAACGGAGCGGTTTACTCGATTTCATCTGCCCCCGGTGGAGGTGTTGTTCTTGCGGGCAGCTTCACCACCGTCAACGAGACCAAGCGAGTTCGTCTGGCCAAGTTAAACAGAAAAGGCCTGCTTGATCCTGCATTTGACACGGGTGAGGGACCGAATGGTGATGTTTATGCAGTCAAGGCCCTGCCCAATGGCAAGATCCTGGCGGGAGGATTGTTTGTGACCGTTGATGGGTTGTCTGCCAGGCGGTTGGCCTTGCTAGGGTTGGATGGTTCACTGGATCGGTCCCTTAATATTGGTTCTGGTTTCAATGGTCCAGTTCGGTCGATTGAAATGCGTGCCGATGGGTTGGTTCTCATTGGCGGGGCATTTACCAAGTTTAACCATGTTCCACAAAACAAGGTTGCCCTGATTGGGTTGGATGGATCACTTGTTGAAAACAATTTCAACGAGTTGGCGTTGAATGGACCGGTTTATTCGGTTTCCGAGAATCCCGGTGGTCTATTGGCCATGGGTGGTTCATTTACAGAGGATTCTGAGACCGGAGGCTATAACCGATTTGTGCTTGTCGAGGGAGCCTCGAGTGTGCAACCGGCCCGTTTGACCGTGGATATGTTTGATGGCAGTTTGTTCATGAAGGTGAATGGGGCACCGGGATTGATTTATAGTGTTGAAATATCGGAGAATATGGAGGCTTGGCACGGCTTTACTGATGTGACTGTTCCAGATGAAGGTGCGTTGACACTGGATCTGGGTCAAACCGAGGGTGTTCGTTATTACCGTGCGGTTTACCGAGAATGATTTTTTTTGTTCACCTCCGCTTGAGCTAATGATCTTGGGTGGTTTTGCAATCAGAGGGTTGACAGCAGGAAGGTTGCCTCTTTGCAATTTGGTGATTTGAACGGTTGGGAACACACTAGGTTTCCAATCCGATTTTGTGGCTAATTGTTTGGTAATAGGCAATGAAAAAGATTTATTACAGTGCTTTGCTCACGGCAGTGGTTGCAATGGTTGGCTTGAAGCTGGCTGGGTGGCAGCATGCTTCACCGCTTGGCAAAATGGACAGGGAGGGTTTGTTCATTGGCGAAGTGAAGACGTCCGCGGATTCAACCGTCCCGGAACCGGTGCAGGCCGGCGGCCGACCAGGGAACTGGAGAACGGTCGTCGCCGGCGTGGAACCCCGCTTGGCCAGGCCGCACACGGTCGCCTTGGCCGATCCGGTCGGCGCGTTCCAGCGCTGGGCCCGGGAGTTCATGGACGGCACAGCCGACCTTGAGGAGGGTCTCCGCCTAGCCGGGGCGCGCCGCGTCGAGATGGCCCGCCTGATCCGCGACAATCCCCGCCAGGCCATCGACAGCCGGATCGATGACGACACCCGCGAGGCGCTTCCCGAGGCCATTCGCGGCCAGTTGGAACAGCCCATCCACGGCACCGGCAAGCTCGATGTTCGTCAGGAGTATCGCTTGGCCAAGGGCGAGCATCCCGTCGCCGAGGCAGCAGGGAACTATCCCGGACTCGACCCCCGCTTGGTCAGGTCGGCCGAGTTGGATTCCAGGTCAACTCGCCTGGAGACAACTACTTTTAACCAACTTTCTTCCAACGGCAAAACCTACACCGCACAT
>Ga0209445_1000910_pt1 | contig 16363 bp, 15 predicted proteins | sample MarorgKNORR_S2LV_4_FD_188223 | JGI IMG/M metagenome (GOLD analysis project Ga0209445, IMG submission 188223) | Marine microbial communities from the Southern Atlantic Ocean, analyzing organic carbon cycling - NADW_A/KNORR_S2/LV (SPAdes) (version 2) | ecosystem: Environmental > Aquatic > Marine >...
TTTTCGGTGTCCTATGCTTCGCGCTGGGTGTCCCAGGGCCGGGACAGCTACGACTTTGTGGCAACACGTGAGATCGTGCGTGTAAGTAGTTGCGACACTGGCACTTAGGGGTATTAGTACATCGTGGCATGCCCCGTGCATTGTTCGGGGGTGTCTTATTTGATGGGAGGGATACCGTGCGTACCGCCACTAGAGTGACACTCGTTCTCGCAGCCTTGGCCGCCTTTTCGGCCAACGAGGCCCGTGGGCAGGCTCATCTGTCGCTCTCGGTCGGTGTCGGCCCGTTATTCACCGGCGTCAGCTTCGGCATTGGTGGAGGTCACTACGCGCCCGGCTCAGTGTTCGCAGGATCGGTGCTGGGGTTTGGCCACCGCTCCCCGTACAACGACTACGCCTACGGTCTCTACTCCGAGTCGTACGACGGCTGGGACCGAGGCTACCGCGGAAATCAGTCCTCCTATTCCTGCTGGGATTACTACTGGGACAGCTACTGGGACTCCTACGCCGACTGGTTCTACGACTGCGTAGCGTACAGGCCCTGGCGGTACAATTCCTTCCGCACTCGCAGCTGGTTTGGTCGGAGGGGCGGGCACTGGGGCCTCGGCAGCACGTTCGTATTCTTGCGCGACCCCTTCTCGAATCCCTGGGGGCCTTATTGGGACTACGACCCCTGGGGCGGTTATTGGGGGGGTAGTCACTGGGGCGGTGGTTATTTGGACCGCTACTATGGCGGGTACGGCGGCTATGGTGGGTACTACGGCGGCTACTACGGTGGCGGCCGCACCACGGTAGTCCTCAATCGCCCTTCGCCCCTGCTCGGCGGCGGTTACAAGGAGAATCCTCGGACAGCTACCGGCCGAGCGGGCGCGCGACGTCGGGGGACTACAACGACTGCCGCTACCCCCGCGCAAACTCTGGCACGAGCCGGAACCGATACGGGCAGGCGGGCTCGCCCCTCCAGCGTGCCAGCAGCGGATCGCGCAGGCACGAGGAACGCTCGGCCCCCCTCCAGCGTGCCAGCGGCGGCTCGCCCAGGCACAAGAACTGCTCGACCTGGCGGTGCGGCGGTGGCGCCACCTCGTCGGGCAGGTGGCACTTTGGCCGCCGGCCGGCCTTCGGGCCGTCTCACGGGGCGTACCGGCACTCGTGCGGCGACGCCCAGGCAGGGCGCGGGGTCCCGACGGCCATCGACGCCAACGCTCGACGGCGTCCGTCCGTCGACGCGCTCTGGAGACACATCAACGCGTTCTCGGCAGTCTTCTCGACTGCCGTCTCGCAATCCCGTCGTGCGTCCCCGTACCACACGCTCTTCGTCGCCCCGCGCGAGCTCTGGCAACACCGGCCGTTCCGGCACGAGGGCGACTCCGGGCAGGGCCCCGTCGACGCGGCGGGCGCCCACGCGGACACCGACCGCTCGGTCGGCGCCGTCCAGAACGCCCACGACGCGCTCGGCCGCCCCGTCGCGTGGAAGCACGCGGTCAGCACCCTCTCGTGCACCCAGCACGAGGTCGGCGCCGTCCAGGGGTTCCAGCACGCGGTCAGCACCCTCTCGTGCACCTAGCACAAGGTCGGCGCCGTCTCGGGCTCCCCGCACGAGGTCAGCACCGTCGCGCGCACCCAGCACGAGATCGGCACCGTCTCGCGCACCCAGCACCAGGTCGGCACCGCGGTCAGCTCCGCGCGCACAGGCGAAGCCGCCATCGAGATCGTCACGGGGGACCTCCAGCCGCCCCACGCGCCGGCGCGGCGGCTGAGCTAGGCGGGGCGGCGCAACACCCCGTTCTGAACCACCGCGCTGCAAGGATTCGAGCCGACCCAATAGGAGAGTTCGGCCGGACGATCTACGCTCCACACCGCGATATCCGCGCGGGAACCAACCTCGAGCGTACCCGACTCGCCGGCGACGCCTAGCACTGGGGCCGCATTTCGCGTCATGCCCGCGAGAGCCTCCTCCGGTGTAAGCCCAAACAGCACGCAAGCCATATTCATCGCCAGCAACGGTGAGCCTACGGGCGACGATCCAGGGTTGAGGTCGGTCGCGATGGCGATCGGCACCGCCCGACGACGGAACGCGTCGATGGGTGGCAAGTGGCCGCCTCCCAGGAAGTAGAACGCGCCGGGCAGCACAACGGCGGTGACGCCGGCCTCGGCCATGGCCTCCACCCCAGCCTCCGACACGTACTCGAGGTGGTCCGCCGAGCGCGCCATGTGTTCGGACGCTAGTGCGGCACCTCCGAGGTCCGAGAGCTGGTCGGCGTGAAGTCGAACAGACAGTCCGTGTCGAGCCCCGGCCTCGAAGACCCTGGCACACTCTTCGCGGGTGAACGCGATGCCTTCGCAGAAGGCGTCCACGGCATCCGCGAGTCCCTCGGCAACAGCAGCAGGGATCATCTCATCGCAGATGAGGCTCAGATAGGCGCCGCGATCGGCCTCGAACTCAGGCGGCAATGCGTGGGCAGCGAGTAAAGTGGTGCTCACCGTTACCGGATGCTCGTCTGCGAGACGTCGTGCCACGCGTAGCATTCGCAGCTCGCTCGGGACGTCGAGGCCGTACCCCGACTTGACCTCGACTGTGGTGACGCCGTGCTCGAGCAGGGTCGCAAGTCGCCGGCTCGCGGACGCGACGAGCTCGTCCTCAGACGCGCCTCGGGTAGCTTTCACTGTGGAAAGAATGCCGCCTCCGGCGCGCGCGATCTCTTCGTAGGACGCCCCCCTGAGCCGCATCTCGAACTCGCGAGCCCGGTCGCCTCCGAACACCAGGTGCGTGTGGCAATCGATGAGTCCGGGAGTCGCCCAGCCCCCCTCCGCGTCCAAAGTCTGCTCGGGATTACCGACGAGCTCCGAGGGAGCACCCGCTGCGTCACCCAGCCACGCGATACGGCCTTCGCGGATGACGAGCACAGCATCGCGTATCGCGCCGTACGGCTCTTCTCCCCCGACCATCGTCGCGAGGTGCACGTTGGTGATCAGCAGGTCACAGCTAGCCAGGAGCCCTCCTCATTGACGTGATCTTCACCGGCAATCTACACTCCGGCGCAAATGGCTGACCTCTTCTTCTCTGACGTTCTCCTTCCCGACGGGTGGGCGACCTCCGTTCGTGTATCGATCGCCGCCGACGGATGCATCGACTCCGTGACGCCCGGGAGCGATCCCGAGGCATGCGAACGCGTGAGCGGGATCGCCGTGCCCGGCGTGCCTAATCTGCACTCGCACGCGTTCCAGCGCGCCATGGCAGGTCTCGCGGAACAGGGGTCGCAGCGAGGCGACTCGTTCTGGGGATGGCGGGAGCGCATGTACGATTTCCTGCAGCGCCTCGATCCGGACGACGTGCAGGCCATCGCGGCGCAGCTCCAGGTAGAGCTGTTGCGACACGGATATACGTGTGTCGCCGAGTTCCACTATCTGCGCAACTCGCCTGAAGGCATCCCCTACGCCGACCCAGTGGAGATGGCGCGGCGAGTGATCGCCGCTGCGGAGCTGACCGGCATCGGGCTTACGCTGATGCCGGTTGTCTATCGCACGTCCGACTTCACAGGCGCCCCGCCGACCGACGGCCAGAGCCGCTTCGTGGCAACCGTCGAGGAGCTTCTCACTGACGTATCCACCCTGCGCGCCGATGTTGACGGCAATCCCGGCCGGCGCGTAGGGCTGGCGCTGCACTCGCTGCGGGCGGTGCCGCTGGAAGAGCTCCAGCGGGCGGTAGATGCGCTCCAGACGACGGACGCCACGAGCCCCGTCCACATCCATGTGGCGGAGCAGCTGCGGGAGGTTGAAGCATGCATCACGGCCACCGGCGCCCGCCCCATCGAGTGGCTTTTGGCCAACGCCGAGGTCGACGAGCGCTGGTGCACGATCCACGCAACGCACATGACGAGCGCCGAGACGCTCGCCTTGGCAACGAGTGGCGCCGTCGCTGGCCTGTGTCCCACGACCGAAGCAAACCTCGGCGATGGGGTATTCTCGTTCGCCGACTACACGGCGGCGAAAGGTGCTTGGGGCGTCGGTACGGACTCGCATGTCAGCGTCAGCCCGGTCGCGGATCTGCGCATGCTCGAGTACAGCCAGAGGCTGGTCGCCAGAGAGCGCAACATCGCCGCGGGTCGGGCGGATCGTTCCAGTGGCCGCGAGCTTCTAGAGGGCGCATGGGCTGGCGGTGCTCAGGCGTGCGGTCAGAACATCGGGTCGATCTCCGCGGGCGCCAGGGCGGATATCGTTGTGCTGGATTCGGAACACCCATCGCTGGTCGGGCGCGTCGGCGACGAAGTACTCGACTCCTGGATCTTCAGCGGTGAGGACACGCCCGTGCGAGACGTGATCGCCGGGGGGGCCTGGGTGGTGCGGGACGGGCGGCACGATCGCGGTGAGGAAGTCGCGACCCGCTACCGTGTCGTGGCGGATCGCCTCAGGAGCTGAGCGGCCGACCGTCCATCATGGGAATGGCGATGCCCTCCCGCTTGGCTGTCTCCACCGCGACGTCATAACCCGCGTCCACGTGCCGCGCCACGCCAATGCCAGGATCGTTGGTCAGAACCCTCTCGATGCGCTCCCCCATCTCCGGCGTGCCGTCCGCGACAATCACCTGCCCCGCGTGAAGCGAGTTGCCGATGCCGACGCCGCCGCCGTGGTGGAACGAGACCCAGCTGGCGCCCGACGCGGTGTTGAGCAGCGCGTTCAGGATCGGCCAGTCGGCAACAGCGTCGGTGCCGTCCTTCATCGCCTCGGTCTCGCGGCCAGGCGAAGCGACTGACCCGGTGTCCAGGTGGTCGCGCCCGATGACGATGGGCGCGCTGATCTCGCCCGCGGCGACCAGGTCGTTGATCGCCTTTCCAAAGCGAGCGCGAGCCCCCTGCCCCAACCAGCAGATGCGAGACGGCAGCCCCTGAAAGGCGACCTTTTCGTGTGCGAGCCGGATCCACCTGCAGAGGTGTTCGTCCTCGGGGAACATCTCGAGCACGAGTTCGTCCGTCCGGTGGATGTCTTTCGCATCGCCGGAGAGCGCGGCCCAGCGGAACGGCCCTTTCCCTTCGCAGAACAGATCCCTGATGTATGCGGGCACGAAGCCAGGGTACGCGAACGCATTGTCGAAACCGGCGTCCTGCGCGTAACCGCGCAGGTTGTTCCCGTAGTCGACCGCAACGGCGCCGGCGTCCTGCATGGCGACGATCGCCTCGCAGTGCACGCGCATGGACTCCATGGAGCGGCGCACGTACTCCTCCGGGTCCGACCCCCTCAGGGCAGTAGCCTCCTCGAGCGACAAGCCGGTAGGCACGTATCCGTGTAGCGGGTCGTGCGCCGAGGTTTGATCCGTGACGATGTCGGGCGTGACGCCCCGCTCGACGAGCTTCGGCAGCACTTCCGCGCAGTTGCCCACGAGGCCGACAGACAGCGCTTCCCCCTGGTCCGCGGCACCCCGAACCCAGACCAGTGCCTCGTCGAGGTTTCCGGTCATGCGGTCGCAGTAGCACGTCTCGATCCGGCGTTGCACGCGGCTTGCGTCCACCTCCACGCACAACATTGCGCCCCCGTTCATCATGGCGGCCAAAGGCTGAGCTCCGCCCATGCCCCCCATACCGCCGGTGAGCACCCAACGACCCTTCAACGAGCCGCCGAAGTGCTTCTGCGCCATGGCGCCGAACGTCTCGTACGTGCCCTGCAGGATCCCTTGAGTCCCGATGTAGATCCAAGAGCCCGCCGTCATCTGCCCGTACATCATCAGGCCGCGGCGCTCGAGCTCATGGAAATGCTCCCAGTTGGCCCAGCGTCCGACGAGGTTCGAGTTCGCAATAAGGACGCGCGGCGCGTGCTCGTGTGTGCGGAACACGCCCACCGGCTTTCCGGACTGCACAAGCAGTGTCTCGTCGTTTTCCAGATCGCGCAGCGCCCCGACGATCGCGTCGAACGCTTCCCAGTTTCGGGCCGCCTTCCCCGTACCGCCATAAACGATCAACTCCTCCGGATGTTCGGCGACCTCGGGGTCTAGGTTGTTCATGAGCATGCGCAGCGCGGCTTCTTGCGCCCACCCCTTGCACGAGAGCTCGGGGCCTCGGGGGGCCCGCACCGTCCGCGGTCCTGAAACCGTCATGTATCCTCCTCAGCACCGATCCCGGCCAGTTCGCCGGATCGGATGAGGTCGGTGAGCGCGTCGAGGTCGGGCCCGAGCACACGGTCGCCCTCGAGCTTGGGCACGTCCAGTCGGATGCGCGCGTGGGCCTTTTCGATCGGGTCGCTGGAGCGGAGAGGGCGGCGAAATTCGATGCCCTGCGCGGCGCACATGAGCTCCGTGGCGAGCACCTTCTGCAAACAGGCCACGGAGCGGCGGGCCTTCCGAGCCGCCGCCAAGCCCATGGACACATGGTCCTCCTGATTGGCGCTGGTGGTCACGGAGTCGACGCTCGCCGGGTGGGACAGAATTCTCATTTCCGCCAGCAGGTCCACTGCGGTCACCTGCACGATCATGAAGCCGCTCTCCAATCCGGCGTGGCTGGTGAGAAACGCTGGAAGTCCCATGGACAGGTCGGGGTTCAGCAGACGTTCGACACGGCGCTCGGAGATTGCCGCCAGGTCAGCGACCGCGATCGCGAGCAGGTCCAGCGCCTGGGACACGACCTGCGCATGGAAGTTGCCGCCGCTGACCACTACGCCTGCTTCCGGGAACACCAACGGATTGTCGGTGGCGCTGTTGGCCTCGGTCTCGAGGATTCCGCGCACATAAGCGAGCGCTTCGCGGGCCGCGCCGTGTACCTGGGGCATGCACCGCAACGAGTAGGCGTCCTGCACACGCGGGTCACCCTCCCGGTGCGACTCACGGATCTGCGAACCGGCGAGCAGCGCACGGAGCCTAGCCGCCGAGCGCGCCTGTCCTGCGTGCGGTCGCGCATCCTGGATCTCCTCACGGAACGCTTCCGGCGTGCCCAGTAAGGCATCGAGAGACATCGCGCCCGCAACTTCCGCGGTTTCCAATGCGCGCTCCGCAGCCAGGAGCGCGAGGATGCCCAGACCGGTGGTCGCCTGCGTGCCGTTGATGAGTGCGAGTCCCTCTTTCGATCCGAGCGTGACCGGCTCGATACCCGCGTCGGCCAACAGACCCTGTACCGGGGACTCCGTGCCACCTTTCTCCGCCGGGCCTTCCCCGATCAACGCCAACGCCACGTGTGCCAGGGGCGCGAGGTCGCCACTGGCGCCCACGGACCCGAACTCAGGCACGCGCGGATGAATGCCCGAGTTGAGCAGCTCTAGCAGACGTTCGACGAGTACAACACGGCACCCTGAATGGCCGCGAGCCAGTGCGTTGGCGCGCAGCACCATCAGGGCACGCACCGCCTCTCGATCCATCGCATCGCCCATGCCCGAAGCGTGGCTGCGCACCAGGTTGTGCTGGAGCGTCGTGCGGTCATCGGGAGGGATGGTCACATCGGCGAGGCGACCAAAGCCGGTGGTGACGCCGTAGACCGGCTCGCCCGAGCTCACGAGACGCTCGATGAGAGCCCGTGAGTCCGCCATGCGGGCCACGGCCTCCTCGGAGAGCCCGACCTCGGTCTCCGGCCCGAGCGCTACCTGGCGGACGTCCTCGAGACTGAGGGATCGTCCGTCGAGTATTACGTCGCTCACGGGGCGCTCCCGCCTTCTTCTCGTGAGGCGACGATTCGGTCGAATTCCTCGCGAGTCATAGTCAGGTCCTCGCCGCTCCAGAAACCTTCGAGCTCAACACCCAGTCCGTCCGCCAGGCGATTGACATAGTTGAAGTAGGAAACCACCTGACAGATATCCAAGATACCGGTGTCGTCGAAGCCCACGTCGCGAAGGCTCTGAATGTCGTCCTCGTTCACAGCGTGTGGACGCCTCGTGAGTTTGACCGAATAGTCGAGCATCGCCCGATCCTGTTCGCACAGGTCGGCCGACTGGTGGTCGCGCGCCAGAGCGCGAGGCACGTCGGCCGAACCGAGCAGCGTACGGAGTCCCGCCCCGTGATGGTTGATTCAGTAGAAGCAATCGTTCAAGGCCGAGACGGTGACGGCGACCATCTCTCGTTGCGTTTTCGTCAACGGGGAGCGCCCCCTCATGAGGTGGAGGTAAAGGCCCACGTGGTCCCGCATGGAACGCGGGTTGAGGGAGTGGATGCGGAGGATGTTGTCGACTCCGTGCGAGCCCTGGCCGTACTGGTCGTAAAGCTCTGCCAGCAGGCCCTCAGCCTCTTCGTAGGGCACGTAAGGGATGTACGCCATCGTCGTCCGATCCGAGTGGTTTCGCGCGGGCCCAAGTTCCAGGGGCCACAAGATGTTCAGGAGAGCCCTGGCGCGGCAAGACACGCACCACGTGACGGCCTCGGGTCCAGCTTGCGTGCGATCGATCGGGGGAGTCAGATTCGTTAGAAATTCGCCTCTCCTCCCGGCAGAGGCTCGTGCGCGGAGGGGTGGAGGCGCGACGTCCACCCCTCCGCCACTCAGGTCATTACGGCTTGAATCGCGTCGAGGGCTCGTTCTACATCCGCCAACGTGTTGTAGATGTGGGGCGAGAGCCGGATACCCGAAAAGGCGCCACCGCGACCCGCCCCGGCGACCCTGTACTCGTCGTATAGCGCACGGTAAGCCGCTCCCGAGTCCGTGCCGGGGACTCGAAAAACCAGGACTCCGGAGCTCATCGCCGGGGTGCTGGGAGTATGGAACTCCACACTCGGAATTCGCTCACGCAGCCCTTGTTGCAGCGCACCCGTCAACTCCAAGAGCCTCTGCTCGACCACGAGAGACCCGATGCGGGCGTGGAACTCGACCGCAGGTTGGATGGCTGCCACACAGGCATCGTCGCGCTGGCCCAGATTCTCGAACTTGCGTGCGCCCCCCTCGAGCGCACCTGCCCATCCAACGCCCACATCCGAAGCTCTCAGGCGCTCGATCATCTCGGAGCGCACGTATAGGACGCCACCCTCCTTGGGCCCGGTCAGCCACTTGTGGGTGCTGGCCGTATAGAAGTCACAGCCGATCTCATGCACGCGCATGTGTAGCGCACCGCAGGTCTGGGCGCCGTCCAGGAGCGTCATGATGCCCCTGGAGCGCGCCACTTCGCAGAGCTCGGCCGCCGGCATGCGCACCCCGGTCGCGTTCGACACATGGCTGAACGCAAGCACCTTGGTTCGGCTGGTGAGAGCCCCCACCATGGCGTCCACCAGCAGTCCAGGTGACTCTGGTGCGGCGGGGGTGCTCACCCGCTTGACGGTGAAACCGTCCACTTTAGCGCGCTCGTCCCAGGAGGTGGCATTCGTAGGGTGGTTTTGGTCCCAGAGCACCACTTCGTCACCGCGCTGCAGTGGCACGCCAGATACCACCGTGTTGTTGCTCTCCGACGTGTTGCGCGTCAACGCGATCTCGTCCGGGTCGGCGCCGATGTGGCGCGCGACCGCCTCACGGCTCCCTTCTTTCAACGGGGCGTACTTGCCACGGTTTTGGAAGGACGGATCGGCATCGACATCCCTGGTCCAGGCGAATACCGCGTCCTGAACGACGAAGGGTGAGGGACATAGGTTGGCGGCATTCATGAGCACCAGCCCTGACGTGAGCGGGAAACTCAGCTTCACCCTCTCCCAGTACGCTTCGTCCGGCACCTGCGATGTTCGTGGAGGCGGCATCCACCCCCGCGAGTCGAGGACCGCAGAGCCGGGAGTCGATGCCAGAAACGCGCCGGCACCGAGCGCGTTCCCCAGGAAAGTGCGGCGATTCTGAGAGCTCATGAGAGCCTCCTCGAAGTGACGATGACCTGCCCGCACTATGCGACCTATCGGAACGAGCCGACAGACTCGCACGACGAAACCCTTTGACAGTTGACGAGGCCGGCGCATCGTATACTCCCCCCCGCAGGGCTCAACATACGGAGAATCGGATGCAGGCAGAGCGTCGCGAGGGGCGCCGAGAGGTCGAGGAGCGCCGACTCCGCGTGCATCGACGGGACACGCCACGCCGTAGCGACTACCGCCGCGAATACCCTAGGCGCATGATCGCGGTATCGGTCTCCGACGAGCGTCGCACGCGGTGGAATCGACGAGCCGATCTTCGCCGCGGTGGGGTCGATAGGCGCGTCACGGAATCGCGCCGCGGAGGCGCGCGTCGCATGAGCTTCGAGAGGCGGATGCCGTTCGCCACGCCGCACCTCCGCTCAGAATCCCCTGCTCCGGACATCGCAAGTCCAACTATAGTGCAGTCGGCACGATGAGATGCGGACCCTGACCGTTTCCTGACACATGCACCTAGTGGTGTCTGACGGTTGCCTCGCAGCCGCTCTCTTCGCATTCTCATTATTGGTACGCGCGGGCAGGTGCCAGCATCGGTTGCAAGCCTCAGGGGGGGCCGCTGCAGACCGGCGAACCCGAAAGGGGCTGCTCGCACCCTCCCCCCTGCTCCCTTCCGACGCCCTACCGTTGAGCGGGAGAGCTACGTGTCGGAGGCGCTCGCGTCCGGCGGCTGGATCGCAGCGCGCGCGCCGGGCGACTCGATCAGGTCCTTGTAGAAGTCCCGCTCGTCCTCCAAGTGGGCGACCCGGCCACTCACATGGTCGATCACTTCGCGAAGGCCCTCGATCTCCGCGGGTCCGGCCTGCGTCTATGCTGCTATCAGCTTCGCGTGGTGAGGCCGAACGAAGGCGGCGCCGACGGTTTTCACGGTCGTGGTGATGATGCTACCCGCGGTAACGATGGCGACTAAGCCGAGAGCGAACTCAAACAAGTGCAAGTGCTCAGGTCCTCCCTGGGAAATGGCACTACGTGACTCCTAACGGATAATGGGGGCGCCATGTGTCAGCCGCATCCCGCGCGACTCGGGACCTCCCCTAGTCCAAACCGAGCAGCCGCGCTGGATTGAGGCGAGCCATCAGGTCGATCTCAGCGTCGGACACTCCAGCCTCCCGCAAGGCCCGGATGAACGCCGTTAGCCCCGTAGCATGGTCTGGGTTACCAGCCTGACCGAAGTCCGACGAGATCAGGAAATGCTCGGCGCCGAGCGTACGGATGGCGCCGGCGTAGTCCGCGATCGACACATTTCCTGAGTAAACGGCCAACCAATCGAGCTCCATGACGACACCCAACGAGGCCATGCGCCGCATCTGATCGGGCGTGGCGTCCTGGCCAAAGACGTGCGTGACCAGTATGTGCCGCACGCCCATCCGCTTCGCGGCCGGTATCAGGAGCAACACTTCTTCTGGAGACGAATGACCCATGGCCAGAACGAGGTCGCGCTCAGCCACCAGCCCGAAGACTTCGAGCAAAGCCGGCACCGGCGCGCCGTCCTGGACGACTCGTACGAATGACTCAGCGCCAGCGGCTCGCGTCACGTAGAACTCCGAATCGAACGTCGGTAACCAGACGACCCTTCCCCGACCGCCATCGAACGCGACCATCTGGCGCACCGCCTCGGGGTTGATGCCTCCGACAGCCCTGTTTAGAGCAACCCCACCGAAGATTTCCAGACCAGCGACCTGGGCCATGGCCAGCTCGGCGCGATCCGCAGTCATCGTGAAGTGGTTCTTCAGCACGATGCCGCGCAGGCCAGCCTGCACGGCCAGGCGCGCTGCTTCGATATCGTTGAGCGAGCGAGGCCGCGAGTCCGGGCCGGCGTGCGCGTGGAAGTCGATGACGCCCGTCAGCGAGACTGGCCGTTCCTGCACCGTCGCGAGAGGCGCGCCCACTGCGAACAGCAGCAGGCTCACGAAGTACGTGTCGCGTGTCACCTCTGCTCTGGCTGGTTTCTCCCTGCCTGCCTCTCCTCGTAGCGAGCACCGCTCAGAATATTGCCCAGAGCGTAGTTGCCCTCGTGGCACGCATACTCATAAACCTGGTCCGCGAACCTATTCAACGGAATCTCGCCGCCCCACGGCTGGGTGTAGGTCGTCGGGTCGTCGATCCTGAACTCATACAGCAAGGTGTTGTCGTCGACCCGGGTGAAGCGTTCGGTGACCTTCAGGCTCTTCGAGGGGGAGATGCCGCGGAAGGTATGAAGGGGGCTGATGTTGGTCGTTTCGACCACCAGCGCATCCCCCTCCCACCGACCCCAGGAGTCGCCCATCCACGGTGTTACGTCAGTGGGCAGACGATTCGGCGTGCCCAGCCTGATGATGCGAGCGTCGTGCACTACTTCGGCGTGAATCAAGACGTAGTCCGCCGTCTGCACGATCGTGTAGTTGTTGTTGTACGCGCTGTTGGGGATCATGGGCGGACCGACGTTCGAAGCGAACATCAAGCAGCGGTCGGTCAGGGATCGATTCTCGGGGTTGTCCGCCGAGCCGAATTGGCTCCTGAAGGCCCGCTGCTCTTGCTGTTGTCGACGCCCCGCTTCTGTGAGCGGTGGCCTGCGTCCGTCGGGCGGATTCGTTAGCAGTGAGCTCCTAAACTCTCCATTGATGACGGCCACCCGCTTGCCCCGCTCGAACCACACGTCGTTATAGCTGCCGATCGAGCCGCCGACCTTGGGCGGTGCGCGGTTCGGGTCGCTGGGCGCGGCGCCTGCCCTGACCGTTTCCTCTGCCCTGCCCTCGAGCCTGGCAACCTCACTCGTTGAGAAGAGCGGGCCCTGGCCCTCGGCGCGCTGGAACGGCGTGATGGTAGCATTGCTCCAGTTGCCCTGGAGGTTCGGATGGCCGTCGGCCGTCCGGGCCGCAATGCGCTGCTGGGCCGATGCGGGGGAGAGAAGCGCTGCTGCCGCGGTCACGACGCAGAGTCCTAGAAGCGAAAGCGAAATGCGCGTGCTCATCTCTGGTCCTCCCAGCCGATGGGTTCCTGCAGAGACGTTCCTACACGAACGCCCTCATCACTATAGCGCTCGCAATGGGGTTTCGCCTCTCGATCCCCGAGTCGCTATCGCGTCCCGCCCTGATCCGACACCGTTGCGGGGCCAGCCTCGTCGAAGTGTTCGGCGAACCAGTCGAACATCCTTTGCCAATGGTCGTGGAAGTCGGCAACCGAGCTCGCACGCCCCGCTCCGTGGCCGCCCGCGGTGTAGTGCACCCACACGACCTCCTTCTCGAGACGGCGCAGCGCGTAGTACATCTCGCGCTGGTTCGTGGCGGGAACGTTCCAGTCCCCTTCGCCCGAGAGCATCAAAAGCGGGGTTTCGATTCGGTCGGCGAACATGACCGCGGAGTGCTCGATGTACTTCTGCGGCTGCTCCCACAGCGTAGCGCCGATCCGGTCCTGGCCGACCTCGGCCGCGGCATAATTGCGGGTCGTGATTTTAGGTGAGTCCCCCAGGAACGAGATGATATTCACCTTGCCCGAGACATTGGCCGCGGCGGCGAAGCGGTCCGTCTGAGTGATGAGCAGGTTCGCTGCATATCCCCCGTAGCTCTGCCCGTACACTCCGAGCTGATCCTCGTCGACGATGCCGCGTTCGATGAGCTTGTTGATTGCGCTGGGCACCGCCTTGAGCCAGGCCTCCCCCGGATATCCTTCCTCGAACTGCACCGAGGGACGGAAGCCGAACCAGCCCTGGGCGGTGATCAGGTTCATGTTCTCGTGGAACCCGTTGTCGAAGAAGCGTTCGTAGATCTCGGCGACCAGCGGGTACTTCCGGCTCGGGTCGTAGTCGATTGGATAGTAGAGGATGCCGTAGAGCGTATTGCCATCGACATCCAGATACTCGACGAGCTCCGTATGCGTGAGCGCGACGTCATCGAGCTGTGGGTTGAGGCCCGTGAGCCTCGTGGGAGCTTCCAGGTTCCTGGTCGCCCACACGTCGTCGGGCCGGTCGCCGTCGGACCGCGTATAGACGACCGTCGATCCGTCGGACGAGATGCGCCACCCGCGGTACAGGCCGGAGTCGAGCATCAAGGTCTCGACCTCGCCAGAGCCGACATCGAGACGCTTGAGGCCACGCTGCCATTGATCGCGAGCGGAATAGGTGAAGTAGATGTAGCGGCCGTCCTCACTCCACTGGACGACGCTGCGGCGAGGTCCGGCGTCCTCGTCCTCCTCCAGCGTCAGCACCGTCCGTAGATCGCCACTGTCGGCGTTGAGCAGGTGCCACCCCTTTGACGACGTCAGAAGCAGCTGCTCATCATCCGGGCTCCAGCGCTCGACAGAGAAGTCCACCTCTGCGGTGTCGCCGGGGATGTCACGATGGCCTTCGGTAACATCCCTGGCCTCATCCTCGCTGAGCCTCCGGACCAGGACAGCGCCCTCCTCAGAGAAGGCGTACGCGTCGCGCGCCTCGTTCCAGTCCACGGAGACCCGCTCCTCCGTGGGCTCGATCAGCATCAGGGGCTCACCGCCGTCCACATCGAGCGAGTAAAGGCCGTAGTCGGTCCCGTCGCGTCGCGTGTAGGAGGTCTTGGTCCGGGTGGCGGTCGTGTAGGTGATTCGCGAGCCGTCCAGAGAAAAGCCCACGCCCTGTGGCACGCCGTCCGTGAGGACTTCCCTAACTGCCCCGTCGCTGATCGTGATGAGCGCGGTGACCTGTTCGTTAGCGATGTTGCGTACGCGGTCCCACGCCAGAAAATCGTTGCGGGAGTCCTGCACGATGACGGGGGCTTGGGTCAGCTCGTGGAAGGCTGTGCTGGCACGCTGCTGCCACCCGTCGGAGCGAAGCGTGAGAAGGATGGACTCACCGTCGGGTGACCAAACCAAGGGCGAAGACGACGCGATCGGCTTGCTGGTTCGAAGCGCGACCTGATCCGTGGTGCCCGACTCGGCATCGAAGATGCGAAGCCGGAAGGCCTCCCCTGCGAACAGGAGATAGGCGAGCCGACTGCCATCGGGTGACCAGGTGAAGGCACTCACCTGAGCGAACTGCTCGTGCAGCCAGACCCGATCTCCGGAGCGCGTATCGATGACCAGCGCCGTGACGAGCGAAGGGGAGACGTAGGTCGGGTCACCAAAGCGAGCGTGATCGACGTCGGCTCGGCCTCGCCGTGTGCGCACCGTGACCGCGATGCGGCGACCGTCCTCGCTCATCGCCACAATTCTGGGGGACTTCACATCGAGCGCGATCTCGGTGGTAAAGCCCCGCATTTCCTGGGCGAAGGCAGGGGCCGCGAGCAGCGCAGCGAGAATCAACATCGAGGGCAAGGCACGCCGGTGCAGCATGATGAACTCCAGGCTAGGAGAGTCGGGGCACGCAGATTCCAGCGGGAAATCTCCGGCGCTGAATATGCGGGCAGCAGGCGCGTCCGGCTATCGCGTGAGCGCGCTCAGCCGGGCCACCAGTCCTTGAGCGGCCCGTCCGAGGTTGGCCGCCCCGCTCTGATAGTTCCGGAGCAGTACGACGCCAATCCTCGTCTCCGGGTCGACGGCCATGGACGCCGTATATCCGGCGACGGAGCCTCCATGACTCACCGTTGTTTCGAACGTCAGACTACCGACGCCAGGAGCGACGAGTGCTCCAACAGCCGACACGTCGTTGGGTACGGTAACGGTGCCGTCGGCCGCAACGGTGAAGTCGAACCGTGCAAGCTGAGTGATGTCCGCCACACCCATCTCGTAGCTGCCCGGCTCTAGAAAGACGGACTGTGGCCCGTTGATGCAGCCTAGGCCGCTTCCCGCCACTGTCCACCTGGCAGCGTAGGCGCCGGGCTCGACCTACACCTCGACCATCGTGACATGGGAGGTAAGCTGCGGCCCTGTGGGAGTCGCGAAAGGCTCATCGAGGTCTGTGCACGCGAGAAGCAACGGGAGACCCAATGCGGCCGTCATCGGAAGTGCACGTCTCATCGCCCTACTCCTCCTCTTCGCAACCAGTTCCGGACTCAGCGCCCCCACCCCGGATCCCGTCGAGAGTCAGCTTACGCGCAGCCCTCGATTCGAACAAGAGTTCGAGCGGTTGCTAGCGGACCTGACGGTCTTTGACGTACTGCCCGTCGCTGAAGTCCGTGAAGTAGCGCTCAACCAACGGATGCTGGACGGGGAGGCCGCTCAAATCCGCTTCGAGGTTTCGCTCGGCCACATAGGTTTGATGTTCGGCTCCGTGTGGCAGCACGTGATACCAAGGACTGTGCTTGGGCGGCCTCGAACGTGCCACGGCCTCGTACCATGCCTCACTTCCCTGAAAGTGAGCATCGACTTCGACTACCACGCCGCGATAGTCGAACTTGTTGTGGTGCACCACGTCGCCAACCGAAAACCGTGGGTACGGCATTCGTATCATGGATTGCCACCGGTCGCCGCAGGTACCAGTAACCCTGCTTCGGCAAGCGCGTTGCGCAGCCGCTCCAAGCGCCGCGCGTTCACGCCCAAGTCCCCCTCGCCCAAGCGCGAAGCAGAGCGCACGATGAGCTCGCCGTCCTCCGCGAGCAGTACCTCCACATCGTCGATGAAGCGGAAGAGGCGACTGCGTTCCTCTGCATGCAGGTAGCGTTCGGATACCGAGACGACCGTCAGCTGCGGCATCGCCTC
>Ga0209445_1000911_pt1 | contig 16345 bp, 16 predicted proteins | sample MarorgKNORR_S2LV_4_FD_188223 | JGI IMG/M metagenome (GOLD analysis project Ga0209445, IMG submission 188223) | Marine microbial communities from the Southern Atlantic Ocean, analyzing organic carbon cycling - NADW_A/KNORR_S2/LV (SPAdes) (version 2) | ecosystem: Environmental > Aquatic > Marine >...
ATATGAGATGGCTAAAAAGGGCCGGGAGTTGATCGGAAATGGCGCGAGTGGTGCGGCGTCGGAATTGCTCACGGGTTACATGGCCGAAAACGCCCGCCGCGTGGTTTCGAAAGTGAAAATGCTCGTTCCCGCAAACGCGCGGCTGATCTCGGCTGCCAGATAGAGGCCGACCAGCCCACCTAAAGGCGTTTGGCGTAGATCTTCAGTTCGGAAGCGCTGAACCCCGATTTTTTAAGGAACGTGGAGTCTCGCTCATCTTCGGCGAGCAACACAGAGTAAATCTGTTCAATACCCTCGCTGCGGGCCTGTGCTTCGAGGGCATCGACGAGCTGCCTGCCGATGCCCAGGCGCCGTTTCGACGGCTCGACCGCCATGGCAACTATTCAAGCGCCAGGTGGCAGGCCGTATGCGGTGGTCTGCCGCTCGGAGAGCAGAAATCCGACAAGGCCCGATTCGTCTTCAGCAACAAAGCAGCCCCACGGTGGATACTGGAGCCAATCGAGTTCGATGATCGAGAGCAGGCGTTCGACGTACGTGTTCCATGTCGCCGAGTGATCGTCACCCTGGATGCTTGCATCGAGCACACGTACTACCGACGCGTCGTCCTGTCGAATCTGGCGTATCTCGAACAATTGCCGACTCCGTCGTCACTCGCCTGCTACTACACGCCGTCTCGGCCGAAGTATAGTGACGAGCGGGGGGATGTTCAGGGCGACCCATGGATTTCGTGTTGACGCTCGTTTCCTTTGAACGTAGCCTCGGCGGGCACTTTTCAATCAGTTATCTTCTTCACGAACCACCATAGGTAAAACAAAATGCCGTTCATCGTCAACCACATCCACCTGAAGTCGAGTGATCCGAAGGCAACGGCCGACTGGTTCGTGGAAGCATTCAACGTTGAGATCGTTGCCGACGACGTGCGTTCCGTAGGTGACCGCTTCATCAAGACTATGACCGAGGGTGGCCTGACGATCAATATCTCGGGTGAACGGACGGGAGAGACGTTGGGTCCGGCAGATGCCGAGCCCCACTACGGTCTGGAGCATTTTGGTTTTGACACCGACGATATGGATGCCGACCTGGAACGACTTCAGGGTCTTGGAGCAGAGCTGAAAGAGGGGCCGATACCGAATGCCGCGGGCGGTGCGATCGCGTTCATTGCGGCCCCGGGCGGAATTAGGATCGAACTGATCAAACAGTCGTAAGCGGCGGGGATACCGCAACGGCCACGGAGGTCGGACTGAAACGGCCAGGCAATCCCGATTAAATTGTTTCCGATGATTCCCACGACGAATCAAGTCAGGCAGGTACATCCATGACTATCAGAATGGCCGTTGCCGGAGGTAACAGGGGAGCGCGCTTCGACCAGGTGCTGGGCGGCCTCGAAGGGCAGATCGAACTGGTCGCTGTCTGCGATCCGTCGGACCAGGTCAGGGCCGAGTGGAATGAGGGCCGACCAGAGCTCAAGGCATATTCTGCGTTCGAAGACCTCGTCGAAGACCCCGAAATCGACGCCGTGTTCATCGCAACGCCAATGCTGCTGCATGCCAACCAGGCGCTAACCGCGTTGAATGCCGGTAAGCACGTTCTTTCCGAGGTGATTGCGGCCACGACTCTCGAAGAGTGTTACGCACTGGTCGAGACGGTCGAGAAGACGGGGCTGACGTACATGATGGCCGAGAACTACTGCTATCGGCGTGAAGCGATGATGGTCCGCAACATGGCCGAGCAGGGTGTGTTTGGCGAGTTGACCTACGCCGAGGGCGCGTATATCCATGACTGCCGCGACCTGATGTTCAACTCTGACCTCACACGCACCTGGCGGGGCGGCGGCGAGGTGACTGGCGCGACTGGGAACACCCAGTCGTCGCGCGGAAACGGCTACCCGACCCACTCGCTGGGCCCGATCGCGCAGTGGCTGGGGATCAACCGCGGCGACCGGCTGGCCCGCACTACCACGTTCGTTACGAAATCGGCAGCACGCCAGGAGTGGGCTCAGTCAGTGTTGCCCGAAGGACACCACGATGCGACAGACGCGGCGTGGACCGAGTTCACCGATTCAGCCACGACGCTCATCGAGACCGAGCAGGGCCGGGTGGTCTGCCTCCGAAAAGATTCGGCAAGTCCCAGGCCGCACAACATGGCACTGCACAGTTTGCAGGGCTCGAACGGTGCTTATATTTCAGGGCGCTTCGATGGCGAAGACCCGCTTGCGTGGATAGACGGGGTGTCGCCCGGCGTGAGCCCGAGTAATTTTGGATATCGGGACAAGGCCCGGCCCGGTGGACTGGATAACGGACCGCGTGCGCAGTGGCAGTCGTTGTGGGAGCTGGCTGACGAGTACGAGCATCCGTACTGGAAAGAGCTGGGCGAAGAGGCGGAAAGCGCGGGTCATGGTGGCGGAGACTACTTCGTGATGTACGACTTTGCGAGGGCCGTTGCAGGCGAGATCGCACCGCCAATCGACGTCTATGACGCGGTGACGTGGAGCAGTATCTTTGCGATTTCGATCGAAAACGTAAAACGAAACGGCGAACCACTGGAAGTCCCTGACTTCAGGGTGCCGCCAGACCGATCAGGTTGAGGTGGCACGCCTCGGCCATTATGTGGGCTGTTTCGTTGAAAATTGATTTGGCGGTGTGGTCGGTGTGGCGTTCAGCGAAGTTAAAAAGGCGGGCGGATACCGTCTGGCATCCGCCCTGGGGTACAGGGGCAATGAGCCGTCCGCGTACCCTTGATATTGAAGGCCGTTCCGGTGTATCGCCGTGATCAGCCTTCAGCGGCGGCCCGCGCATCGCGCCATCGCTTTGCGAGTCGCCGTAGCAGGTCGTGTACCCGGTCGTTGAGCCTTTCGATATGCCGTGCCAGGCGGTTTTGAGTGCGCTCGATAGCACTTTCAGCACGTTCGTGGGCCTTCTCGATGCGGAAGAGCCCCCGAACTTTCTGCAACCGACAATGGGATCGATCCGCTTTTATGAGGATCAACGTGCCGGGCCAATACACGCGGCTGCAGCTACGGAATTGCTTCGCCGGCCAGCACTCCCGTCACGGCCTCGTTTTCAACCGCTATCTGACCGTTGACCAGCACCCAGGGCACACCTTCCGGGTGAACTTGCGGGTCTTCGAACGAAGAGCGGTCGATAACGCGCTCTGCGTCGAAAATCACGAGGTCGGCAAACTTGCCCTCGGCGATCACGCCCCGATCGGTGAGTCCGAACCTTTCGGCCGGATTCTGCGTCAGGCGCTGGACGACCTGCTCGACCGGGTAGTTGTAACGGCGTCGCAATCGTCCCAGAACGCGAACGAAACAGCCGTAGGCGCGGGGGTGCGGCATTCCGCCGACTGGAATCGAATCGGAACCCACCATGTAGTCAGGTCGTGACATCAACTCCATAACGTCTTCCTCGACCTGTCGCCACACTTTGACACTCGTTGGCGGTGTGCCGCGGAACCCGCACGTCAGCGACTCTTCCGCCATCACGCGGCAGATCATTTCTTCGACACCAACTCCCCAGTCTGCAGCCACTTCGTCGAAGAGCATGCCTTCGAGGTGCTTGTTGCGGTCGGAGCCGATGTGCGTCCACATGTTCCCGCTCGGCCTGCCGTAGCCGACCTCCTGCATCCGTGAGATCAGCTCGGCCCGTTTATCTTCGTCGTTCAGTGTTCGCAGCATTTCCTCCGGGCCGCCCTCGTGGAAGTAGCTCGGGAAGAACGCCTGCGGGAACGACGATCCGACGGGGTACGGGTAGGTCTCGAGGGTGATGTCGATTCCCTCGGCCTTCGCGCGGTCGATCGGTTCGAGAATGTCCGCGACCTGTCCCGCAGATTCAGGCTGGGTCCGGTAGTGTTCGAAGTGGAGTTTGGTGCCGGTCCTGCGAGCCACCTCAATCGCCTCGGTCACGCCGCCACCACCGAACCCACGTTCCGGGTTGTGGTTGCGCAGGTGAATCGACATCGGACGCCCGAACTCGCCCGCAACCTCCATCAAAGCGGACAGTTCGTCGGTGTCCGAAAAACTGTTCGGGTAGTAGGAAAGCCCGGTTGAAAATCCAACCGCGCCCTGCTCCAGCGATTCGCGCAGTATCTGTTTTGCAGTTTCGAGGCGTTGTCCGATAAGCGGGACGTCCTGCATGCCAGCTGCCCCGACCCGGATCGGGCCGTGACCGGCAAATGTCGCCACGTTGCACGATGTGTTGCGGTGGTAGTTGGCCCTGGCCGCCTCGATAGACGACATGTCGAGATCTTCGGGCGGGAGGCCGAGAATTCCCGACAGGTACCAGCGGTACATGCGGTAGTTTTCGGAAGAGAGCGGTGCGAGGGTAAGGCCGTCGGGGGCGATGATCTCGGTAGTGACCCCCTGCCGGATGCCGCTTGCGTGCTGGCCGTCGATCAGCAGGGCTCCATCGGCGTGAGAGTGGACGTCGATGAAGCCGGGCGAGATGTGTAGTCCTTCAGCGTCGATGATCCTGGCGTTTTCGCTCGTGGAGGTCGGGATGTCGCCGACCGCAGTTATCTGCCTGCCACTAATGCCAACGTCGGCCCCGAACCCTGGCCTGCCCGTGCCATCGACAACTGTTCCGCCGCGAATTACTAGATCGAAGGGCACGTGAAATCTCCTGTGAAATGAGTTTCTGGCAGGGTACGCCGCGCCCGGCCAGCGGTCTCTTAACTAAAAAGTGAATTCGACGGAATATTCGGCGGGTCGTGAATGTTGGAAATAACGAAAAGGGGGACGACATGACCTGAGGTGAAGCCTTCGGGCGTAGTGTGAAAGTCTTTTTGATTTACGTCGGAGTCATTATCAGCGGTGGGATATTGATCGCCCTCGGCTTTGGGATAATGGGGGCAAGCTTCTTCGATTCGACTGATTCATTCGAGGGAACCACGTCAGGGTTCGCGACGTTCGTGGGATTCGTGATTGCACTGGACGGATACCTTTGGATATTTTTTGGTGGATTCGCCATCTTTATCAAGTTGCTGGCTGACGTCGTCAGCGAGTCGGTATCGGAGAATTTCTTCCGGACCAGTGAATTGATAAAAAACCTTGTTCAGGAGACCCGCCGAGAAGTAAGGCGGCAGGCCCCGCCTATCCCCGGTTCGACCGTGGACTGAAACGTCGTTGGCTGATTACTGAACGGCAACGAGCAGCGAATTCCACTAGTATGCGATCGGCGAGGCGTCGCTGAGTAGCGTGCTCAAGCGGCCCGGGCAAGCTTTCTTCCCGGCTTCAAATCTGGGAAAATGAGTCCTCATTAAGTCGGCGACTGGCCTCGTCCGGTCTCACGAGGAAAAGTAATGGGTAGATTTGACGGACGGGGTGCGATTATCACGGGCGGGGCGCTTGGCATCGGTGGCGGGTGTGCGCGCAGGATCGCGGCCGAAGGCGCGAGAGTGCTGATCGTCGATATCAACGAAGAGGCGGCAGATGGCAACGTAAAAGGCATTCGTGATGCGGGCGGTGTTGCGGAGTTCATGGTTGGTGACGTGGCGCAGGAATCGGTCGCCGCCGAAATGGTCGAAACCGCCATCTCGTCGTTTGGCCGGCTCGACCTGCTCGTCCAGAACGCTTATGGCGGCGGCGCCGATTCGGCCGGAAGCGCAGTCGAGATCAAGCCCGAGTCGTGGCACCGCGGGATGGACTTGCTTGTTGGTGCGCTGTACCTGGGTGCAAAGTTCGGTGTACCGGCAATGGAAGAATCGGGCGTGGATCCTAATTTTGAAGAAACTCCGTGGGAGGGCGGCGGAAGACGGCACGGGGTGCCACCGGCACAGAACGTTGGCCGAATCGTCAACATGTCGTCGGTCCACGGAATTTTGAACGCTCCGCGGTCGATGATCTACGAGGCCGGTAAGGCCGCAGTGATCGGCCTGACCCGGCAGATGGCGGTCGACTTTGGCCCGTTGGGAATCACGGTGAACGCGATCGCTCCGGGGCACATAGTCACCGAGCGGGGTGAGTCGATGTGGGACGAGGTCGGCAACGATGCCGGGTTCCGGCTATTTGAGCTCCACTACCCGGTCCGCCGCACGGGAATCCCCGAAGATATAGCCAACGCGGTTGCGTTCCTGTGCTCGAACGAGGCATCGTTTATCACGGGCCAGGTCCTGGCTGTGGATGGCGGGATGACGATCCAGCTGCAGGAAAATATCGTTATGGACACGAAGAACTACATCGCTGCGAACCCCGATCTACGGACACACTTCGATAATACAGAGGGAGATACCAGCCGCTGGTGATGTTCCGACTTTCTGGGATTCTAATCGCGGTACAGGATCGACGAAACGTCTTGTTCCCAATTGCAACTTATTCCTGTCACCAGTCCCGGCTTTCCCCTCTTCCTGACCCCTGCGGAGGGACGCCATTCGATTCCGACGAGCGGTCACCTGATTGGCAATAACTCCCGCCCGGCCCGACCCGGGCCTTAGCAAGGGTGCTGATGTTGGCAGGTTCAGTGATGGTCTGCTTCGAATCGGTCTTCCTGTATTGGGCGGCGGTCCCTCCGCTCCGGTCGGGAAGAGGACGAAGTGTTGGGTCGATCAAGGAGCGGTGTTGTTCTGCAGCGAAATTCGTTGCAAGGCGGGCCATAATTAACCCATGTCGAAAGTAGTTGAGCTGTACAGGTACCCTGTGAAGTCGTTCACTCCGGAACGAAGGAGCGAACTGTCGGTCGTCGATGGCCGCGTGACGGGCGACAGGGTCCTGGCGTTCAGGTTCGCCGACAAGGGTTCGGTCGACGACTGGAAGTGGCAGACCAAACATAATTTTGTGGCGCTCGTGAACACTCCGGGAATGGCCCTTCTTGAGCTGGGTTTCGATGATGTTTCGAGGGTTCTTTCGCTGAGATTTCAGGGCGAGTTGTTTGCTGAAGGCTCAATCAACACGGAAGAAGACCGAATCGATCTGTGCGAGGCGGTTGGCGAGTACGTAACGTCGCTCGATGATAACCCGCTGGTCGGGCACCCCGAACGAGTTCCCTTGAAGTTGGTAGGTGATGGCAAACAGGGGCTGTTTCACGACACATCGGCGGGAGGTGTGACCGTTCACGGGACCGAATCCTTGAAGTCGCTCGAATCGCAAGTTGGCGCGCCAGTCGATGGACGGCGTTTCCGCACGAATGTGGTGATCGATGGCGTCGAGGCCTGGGAGGAGCTCGGCTGGACCGGGCGAATTTCGATAGGTGACCACGAATACAGGGTTGTAAATCCGGTCACGCGCTGCCTGACAACCCACGCCAACCCGGTAAGCGGAGAGCGCGACATGCAGGTCATGGATGGACTTGTTGACGCGAATGGCATTGAAGCGCCGACGTTTGCGGTCAGGCTTGAACCGTCGAGACGGGGACTTACAACCTCGATCTCACTCGGAGATTCAGTGGTGGTCGGTTAGGTGAACGTGCGATGAAGGCCAATCTAAAAACAAGTTTTCGTGATCTCCTCGTGACTGGCTGGCTGATCATCTTCGGCGTCACAGTCGGGGTAGTTGCATTTCACCCCGCGTACCAGGGCCAGGGGTCGCTGGGGGTGTTGAAACTTAGCGGGCTTGCGATGGTTGGCGTTATTGGCGGAGTGCTACTGACGATAAACGTCAATCGATTGGGGTCATCGTCGTCACGCAGCAGGAAATCCGCGCTGGCGTTGTTCGTTGCCTCCGCATTCGCGCTGATCCCCGTCATGTACGTAACATTTGCCTCGCCGTGGCTGGTGCTGATCGGGTTGACTCTGCTCTACGTCCGCTGGAAGTGGGCGCTTGTCGCCACTCCGGACTAGGCGTTCCGGCGCCGGTTACCGAACACGTTACCCTCTGTCATTGCTAAAATTCGCCATTCGTGATGAGTGACGGATGTGTGTAACCGCGCTATGTTGGAATGATCGCTCGACCAGTAGAACCAGTTCCGGAAACGAAATTTGACTATTACCAGTAAGGGCCAGGCGAGTTCAGAAGCCGGAGGGCCGGGCAGCGGACCCGGTCGTTACTCGCCTGCTGAAATCGAAAACAAATGGCAGGTGAAATGGGAGGAAGACGGCATTTACGCCGCCGCCGACCATGTTGACGGCAAGGAAAATTTCTTTGCGCTTGTGATGTTCCCGTACCCATCGGGCGATCTGCACATGGGCCACTGGTTCCAGTATGCTGGCGCTGACTCTCATGCCCGTTTCAAGCGCATGCAGGGCTACAACGTCATGCATCCTCAGGGCTTCGATTCGTTCGGACTGCCGGCCGAAAACGCGGCGATCGAAAATGGCGCCGACCCGCGCGAGTGGACATACAAAAACATCACGAATTTCCGTCGCCAGTTCCGCGAAATGGGAGCGGGCTACGACTGGGACCGCGAGCTGGTCACATCCGACCCCGAATACTACAAGTGGAACCAGTATTTCTTCCTGCAGTTCTACAAGAACGGACTTGCATACCGAGAACACGGCCTGGCCAACTGGTGCCCGAAGGACCAGACGACGCTTGCTAACGAACAGGTGAAAGATGGCAGGTGCGAGCGGTGCGGCACGATCGTAGAAAAACGCGCCCTGCCACAGTGGTATTTCGCAATCACCAAATACGCCGAGGAGCTTCTCGATTTCGACCAGCTCGACTGGCCCGAGCAGATAACGACAATGCAGCGGAACTGGATCGGCCGTTCAACAGGGACGACGATCGGTTTCGATGTAAGCGAGTTCGTACCGGGTGAAAAGATTGATACTTTTACAACTCGGATCGACACCGTTTACGGCACGACATTCATCGTTCTGGCCCCCGAGCACCCGCTCGTTGAAAAACTGACCCAACCCGCACAAAAGGCAGCGGTCGATGAGTATGTCGAAAAAGGCGGTCGCCAGACCGAGATAGAGCGAACGTCTACCGAGCGCGAGAAGACCGGTGTTGAGACGGGCGCGTACTGCATCAACCCGCTGAACGGCGAACGGGTCCCGGTACTGGTGGGCGACTACGTGCTGGCGACGTACGGGACCGGCGCTGTTATGGGTGTTCCGGCGCACGATCAGCGCGATTTTGTATTCGCGGAAAAGTACGGACTTGAGATCAGGGTCGTCGTCGCTCCGCCCAACTGGGATGGTGGCGAGTTGGAGGAAGCCTGGCTTCCTGCCGGGACACAGGTTAATTCCGGCGAGTTCGACGGTCTGGCCAGTACCGAGGGAAAGGATGCGATCGCTGAAAAGATCGAGGCCAGCGGATGGGGCGAACGAACGATCACGTACCACCTGCGCGACTGGTTGATATCTCGCCAGCGGTTCTGGGGCACTCCTATTCCGATCATCTACTGCGACGATTGCGGCACGGTGCCGGTGCCAGAGCAAGATCTGCCCGTGCTGCTTCCAGAAAAAGTGAAGTTCGAGGCCGATGGCAGGTCACCTCTGACCAGGGATCCTGACTTCCTGAATACGACCTGCCCCGACTGCGGCAAAGCTGCCAGGCGTGAGACCGACACTCTCGACACTTTCGTGTGTTCAGCGTGGTATCACCTGAGGTTTGCGAGTCCTAGACCGGGCGAAGACCCGTTCGACAACGAGCAGGTGAGGGCGTGGTCGCCGGTGACGTCCTACATCGGCGGTCGGGAGCACGCTGTGATGCACCTGCTGTACTCCCGGTTCTTCAACAAGGCCCTGCGCGACCTCGGCTTCGTGGAATTCGATGAGCCATACGCAAAGCTGATGAACCAGGGGATGTTGATCAAAGACCACAAGAAGATTTCAAAGCGGTCGAACCCGCTGAATCCCGACCCCATCGTGGAACAACACGGCGCCGATACGCTGCGTTGCTACCTGATGTTCCTTGGTCCGTGGGACCAGGGCGGCGACTGGTCAGATTCGGGCATCAATGGCATCAAACGATGGCTGGGGCGAGTGTGGGACGTTGCCGGGCGAGATTTCTCTGGACTGGGCGAGTCCGGCGATGCAGAAGCCGAACGGAGTCTCGAGCGTGTTTCGCATGCAACGACGCAGCGCGTTATCACCGATATGGAAGCGTTCAAATTCAATACTTCCATTGCCGCACTGATGGAATTCACCACCGCGTTGACCCATGCGCACGATGCAGGCAAAATCTCGGTGCGTTCGTGGCGTGCCGGGGTCGAGCGGCTGCTGTTGCACACTGCCCCGCTGGCACCGCATATTGCCGAAGAACTGTGGGAGCGGACCGGCCACACGGGTTCGATTCACCTTGAGATGAACCCCGAGTTCGACGATGCGCTTACGGCCACCGAAACGATCACCCTTGCGGTACAGGTGAACGGCAAGGTGCGCGACCAGGTCGAAGTGCCCGCAGACGTGAACCAGGACGATGCGGTATCGGCTGCAAAAGCGAGCTCCAAGGTTGCCCGCCATCTTGAGGGCATGATCGAGGTCAAGCTGATCTACGTGCCCGGCAGGCTTGTGAACATCGTCATCAGGCCACAGGTATGAAGACTGCGGGGAGCGATCGCTCTCGAATACGCCGAAATCAACAACGGACAAGTTACGACCATGAATCAGTATGTGGCGTAGGCTGATCGCCAAATCGTAAATCCCCTCCCATAGAGGTTTGCGGGCGGGTTTGCGATACGACGAATTGCGAGTGATTTGAGGTTTACCTGATGATGCGGATGATGACCTGGCACGGTGGCGATGAATTTACACTTGACCAGGTTGCTGACCCCGTGGCCGAACCCGGCAGGGTAGTGGTGAAAGTCGATACCGTCGGCGTTTGCGGTTCCGACGTCCACATCACCCAGGGCCTGTTTCCATCGACCCCACCGAAAGTGCTGGGGCATGAAGGCTCCGGAGTCATCGTCGAGGTTGGCGAGGGCGTTGACGAGGGTCGCATCGGCGATCGCGTGGTCATGAACACGACGAGTCATTGCGGTGAGTGCTCGGCCTGCACAACGTGGTCGGAATCGCGCTGCGAAAATGCCGACCTCACTTCGGGAATGTTTGCGCAGTACGCCATCGCACCTTCCCAGTCGGCGGTAAAAATTCCGGATGGACTCGAATTGGAACTGGCGGCGTTAACCGAACCGGCTTCCTGCTGTCTTTCAGGAGCCGAAATGATGGACGTGGCTGATGCTTCGATGGGTGTTGTGATCGGCGGCGGGATCATGGGTCTGTTCACGCTGGCGTTTCTGAAACGGCGCGGGGTCGAGAAGATGATCATGTCTGAGCCTGTTGTCGCACGCCGAGAGATGGCGAAGCAGTTCGGCGCCGACCTGCTGCACGATCCTTCTGATGGTGACCTTGGCGATTTCATTAAGGACCACAACGGGGGTCACGGTGCGGATATCGCGGCTGAAGCTGTTGGAATACCGGCGCTGGTTGCCAAGTGCATTGAGGTGGTCAGACCGCGTGGTCAGGTGCTGATGATCGGGGTTGTTCCCGAGGGTGCGCCGCTGCCGGTCGACCTGTACGACATGCACTACCGTGAGATCACGGTGAAGGGGGCCTTCGGGCGGGGAAGCGTCTTCGCACGGACACCGGCAGAGATCGGAGAGCTGAACCTAGATGGCGTGATAACGGGCCGCTACACACTGGAAGATGTGGCCGTTGCGATCGTCGATTCGGGAGAGGGCAAGGGCGTGAAGCTCGTCATCAAGCCGAACGGGTGAATGGCGAGGTGGGTTTGATTTTTCAGAGGACCGACCATCCGGGCTCCGGAGTCGGCCCCGCCTCCTCCTAATGGCCAGCTCTCCAGAAAACGCCCCGGCCAGGAATCGGCGAGTAGTCGGTTGACGGAACTGGTCAGATTCAAGTTGACCTCCTCGGGCGTAATTGTTACACCCACCATCGACCAGAATTTGTGGTCCCGCGGTGATCTCCCCGAAACGCGTTCGTACTGGTCGATTGCGGATTGTTCGATGTCGATACCGCTGAATGCGGCATCCTGAACAAGGCCGGTGATATCGAAAGTTGGCTCGCCGATTCTCGGTTCCTCCCAGTCGACTATCGCAACCAATTTTGCGTTTTTCCATAACGTGTTGCCCGCCCAGTAATCGCCGTGAACAAGGTATGACGTCGGTTTCTCGCCCGCGATGTCGATCATGTGGACACGGGCGATCGCTCTCGCAAGTTGGCGAGCCCAGTTTGTAGCATCTGCGGGTGCGGGGTTCGGGACGCCATCGAGATAGGAGATAACGATACTCGGGCGACCAAGCAGAACCTCTGTTTCTTCACCGAAGATCAATTCCGGGGCAGAAACGCCCTGCTCGTCGAGCGCCCGAAGGGCTATCGACTCGCGACGTGAGGGTCGATCTTCCTGCGGCTTCTCGTTCTCGTAGTACTGGCGAACGACGGCCTGCTCTGTTTTTTCACCGTCGATCGAAAACTCCAGCACGTCCATCCGACAGGAAATACCATCCCCCAGTTTCCGAGTCGAAATGACGCTGGCGTTCGGGTCGATGGCCTTTGTGATCTGTTCGAACTGGATTTGTGTGGGTGCTGGAGGGATACCGGGCATGACGGACTATTCTCAGCTATTTCACTTGGCCTGTTCCACACACAGAACTTGTTACAGGGCTTCGAGGGGGTCGATCAAATGTCAGAGCCGGAAGCGAATTGGGCGCTCGCCTCTGCGATTGAAGCAAATGAGCCATCGGCCACTGCAGCACACAGCGCGGCTCCCACAGCGGCTTCTTCGTTGTGCGAGCCGAGTTGCATCGGCATACCGAACTCGGCTTCAAGTGATTCTCTGAGCACCGGATTCAGCCTTATGCCGTTGCCTGAACCAACCAGTTTTGACCGCTGACCCGCACCTAACCTCGCCGCTTCCCGGTATGAATCCGCAAGCTGTAGTGCCATCGCCTCGAATAGCGCCCTCGCCATGTGGCCCGGCGTGAACGTGCCAGGAGTCAGTTCCCGGATCGCGGCTTTGGCAAGTGGGTCGCTTCGAGAGCCGGTGAACAGTGGATCGACATGCACGCCTTCTGCACCCGCTGGAACATCGGAAGCCAGCTCGACGAGCCGACCGTAAAGGGCATCGGGGTCGAGCTCGTATCCGGCGATCAGCCTGCTGACATTGTTGAAGAAATCTCGCAGAGTCCTGAATGTCCGACCGCCCACGACTCCGACTCCAGCCAGCAGGTAGCCAGACTGGATGTAGGGTCGCAGCTCAAGCCAGCCACGCGGTGTTGGCTTTTCGACATAGACCGAGGCCTGTCCGCCGGTTCCGACGTTTACAGCCACGGTGTTCGCGTAGTCGGCGACTGTGCCTGCGAAGCTGCACTGGTGGTCGCCCGAAGCCATGGCGATCGGGATTCCTGTAGTAACACCCAGTTTTTCGGCCATTCGATCGGTCAGGCGACCTGCGACTGTGCACGACTCGCCGAGATTCGAGAACAGCGACCGATCAAGGCCCAGGGAGTCGATGAGATCGAAGTCCCAGTCGAGTTTGTTTACGTCGTACACCCCCCAGCTGAGCGCGTCAGTCGGGTCGGTGACAGGGCGCTCACCGGTGAGCCGCGACACCACGAACTCGGGTGCCGTGATTCCGTGCACGTTGGCGGGCAGCCGGTCATTCGCCTTAAGCCAGAACAGGTTGGGTGCGGTATAGCCGGTCACGAGCGGGCAGCCGGTGTTTTCAAAGGCTGGGAGACCGCCATCTTCGACTACGGCTCCGCCGAGATCGCCCATGGCACCTAGATAGGTGCACTGCTCGCCGGGTAAAAATTCTTTCGACCGCTGGTCCTGCCACGATATGAACATGCTGGCCGCGTTGAGATCGTTGTCGAGGAGTTGCAGGCCCTGCTGCTGGCCCGTGACTCCGATGGCTGCGGGATCGGCACCGGTCGTCGTGATGAGGTCCGCGGCATTTTTCACCGCGAGTTCGGTCATCACTTCGAGGTCCCATTCAGAGCGACCGATCTTTTTGTCGTCGGGCGAGGTGATTTCGGCCGTGTTGACGGCACTCGCTGAGCCGACGACCGATTTCGAGTCGAGGTCGATGATTACAGCGGCAACGGTCGACGATCCGATGTCGATCGCGAGGTAGTGGTTGGGCATCAAGCTACTTTATCGAGCGGCTGAAGGTGCAGGTGACTGTTTTAGTGAAGCCGAAGAGTGCGGCGATTATGGCAGGTTGGCTGTTGGCCGAGGGGGGAGATTTTCTGCTTCGGTAGCGGTTCTGAAACAAGTTCAGAATGACAATGTTGAGTCCTTCATAGCATTCAACCCACACCCGCGCCCAGTGGGCACCCCTCTCCCTCGGAGGGAAAGGGGATTTCGGCACGCCCGCGGCACCTCACGGGCCCTTCGTTACCCATGCCTGCCTTCGGGGCTCGCCGATCGACTGCAGTAGGGCGGTGATGTAGCCGTAACAGAACGCGAAGGCCGTGCCCTGGCGGTCGTCGCCGCTGATCCACGGTACGTGATCGGGCATAAGCATGTACTTGTAGCCGACCTCCTGGTAGACCTTGACGATCTCCGAAAAGTCGATGCTGCCCTCGTCGGGGAACGCCTCCATGAAGTCGAGCTTGTGCCCGCGGATGTTACGGAAATGCACGTTGAAGATTTTTTCGCGCGAACCGAACCATCGGATCACATCGGCGATTTCTTCGCCGGGGTCGTCAAGCATCTCGGTGACCGTGCCCTGGCAGAAGTTCAGGCCGTGGTAAGGGCTCTCATGCATCTGCACGAATTTCTTCATCCCGTCGACTGTGCCGAGTAGCCGCGTCACACCCATATAGCCGTCCGGCGTGAACGGATCGTGCGGGTGACATGCCATCCGAACCTTTGATTCTTCGGCTACCGGGACTGCACGCTCAAGAAAATAGTCGATGCGTTCCCAGTTTTCATCGACGCCGACAACGCCCGCAATCGTGGGAGGATCGTCCTGGTTCATCTTGGCCCACCGGAATGTCGAGTTCGATGAACCGCCGCGGCCCAACTCGCGCTCGGAACGCGGGATGCCGATGATGTTCATGTTGTACTTGATGGCCGGAATCCCGACCTCACCGCACATGCGGATGATGTTCTGAATCACCTCGATCTCGCGGTCGCGCTCGGGGCTCTTGCCGAGCATGATGTTCGGTGACTGGGAAGTATCGAGCGGCGTTGAGGAAAGAGGAATCTGCACCATGTCGAGCGTGATGCCGTAGGATTCGAGCTTCTCCCTGTGCCGCGCCAAGTCGTCTTTGGTCCAGGTGCGCGCGTCGCCGGGAGGGTCGGAGCAGACGTTCACAACGCCCAGTTGCGCCCACTGTTCAAAATCTGAGTCGTTTCGTGCGCCTACCTGCGTTCCTACGTACATGAATCAAGCCTCCGGTGCTTTTCTGGCTGCAAGCTCGCGGCAGGTTAGCACCGAAGGAGCGGCCGGGTGTTGGCTCACCCAGTAGAAGCGGTGGAAATTGCGGAATTGATCGCATCTACGTTCGCCACAGAGAAATCTTCGATCGACCGCGGTGCGTTGCCGGTTATGCGTTCTACATCGCCAGACTGGAGGGCCATGGTGCCGACGCGTACTTCTTGATAGATGCCGTCGATGTCGTCTGCACTGGTGGGATGGTCTGCTTCAAGTTGGGTGCGATAGTCGGCTGGATCGAGATTTACAAAAGTGATGTTGCGGCCAGTGGCGGTGCCGAACGCGCTCGCCACTCGGCTAAACGAGATGTTTTCGGGACCGGTGAGCAGGGCGTGGTCGTTGATCGGTTTTTTACCTGTCAGCAATTCCGCAGCGCATTCGCCAATGTCGTAAGCATCAATTGCGCCGATTTCACCGGTACCCGCGGGTGCCTCGAGCGTTATTTTCGAGTTCGTACCGGTCGAATCGACCTTCAGGAGCGAAAAGAAATTTTGCATGAAGTAGTGGGGGCGAAGAAACGAGTATCCGATGTTCATCTGCCTGATGGCCTTTTCGATTTCGGTGTGTGCCACCGACCAGTTGTAAGGTCGCTGGCCCGCATCGCTGGCCGAGAGTTTGACGATGTGATCCACGCCAGCACCGACAGCCGCTTTTGCCGCGGCGATCTCCTGCGCAACCTGTCGATCACCGTCAGTCGATACCAGAAACATGCCCTCGCACCCGGCCGCCGCTGCCGCAACGGTATCTGGCCGGTCGAAATCGCCCAGCATTATATCGACGCCCATGCCGAGCAACGCTAGGCGACCTCTCTCGAGGTCCCTGACCAGCGCCCTGACACCCAACCCGCGAGCCACCAGCGATCGGGCTGCCAGACCGCCAACAAGGCCTGTCACACCGGTAACGAGGACAGTCATTCGGCTTCCTAAATCGTAGAACTCGACCTGCGCACCGCGTCGAGCCACCCTGCGTAGAGATTCGTTCGATCCGACTCGCTGATCGCGGGCTCGTAGCGTGCCGATGCCTGCCACAGCGAGTTGATTTCGTTTTCCGACCGCCAGAGCCCGATTCCGC
>Ga0209445_1000913_pt1 | contig 16310 bp, 12 predicted proteins | sample MarorgKNORR_S2LV_4_FD_188223 | JGI IMG/M metagenome (GOLD analysis project Ga0209445, IMG submission 188223) | Marine microbial communities from the Southern Atlantic Ocean, analyzing organic carbon cycling - NADW_A/KNORR_S2/LV (SPAdes) (version 2) | ecosystem: Environmental > Aquatic > Marine >...
GTTTAAATGCAGTTGATGTTCTTTCATATGCTGGATTAGTGTTCCTCCAGCAGAGTGGACAATACACTTTGGCTTACCAGTGGTTCCAGATGAATACATTATGAACAATGGATGATCAAAGGGTAGAGCTCTAAATTGGAGTTCTTCGTCTTGATTCAAATGATCATTAAACGGAACAGCATTTTTTAAGTTCTTATAATCAATTTTTGTATCTAAATATTGCACGATGAAGACTTTAGATAAACTTTCCAAATTTTTTGAAACAGCTGTTATTTTTTCTATTAAATTAAATTTTTTACCATTGTATTCATATTGATCTATAGCAACCAATACCTTAGGTTTAACTTGCCCAATTCTGTCCATAATTGCATCAACTCCAAAATCTGGTGAGCAAGAAGTCCAAATAGCACCTATCGCGCTGCTTGCAAGCATTGCAATTATAGTTTCAGGACAATTGGTCATAATGGCGCCAACAACATCACCTTTTTTAACTCCTTGATCAACTAGAGCTTTAGCAAATGAACGAACTTGATCAAAAAGCTCTTTATAAGATAATTCCTTTCTATAACCTTTTTCATCTCTATAGATGATTGCAGGATGACTATCTTTCCTAGATATAAGATGTTCTGCAAAATTAAGTTTAGAACCAACAAACCATTTTGAATCAATCATGTGGTCACCCATTTCAAGAATCTTGGACGAAGGTTCTTTGAAATTAATGCCTGCAAACTGCGTAAAAGATGACCAAAAATTCTCCGGGTATTCCAGTGACCATCGGTGTAACTGCTCATAATTTACAAACATTTGATTGTGATCAATGTTTAAAAAATTTATGTACTCAGTTAATAGGCTAGATTCACTGTCTTTGGGTAGCCAACTAAGTTTTCTTGAATGATTCATTTGCCAATAAAGTATCTATTAATCATTTGATAAATAAAAGATCTATAATATACTCTCTATTTATCAATTGATAAATAAGGAATATAAGTTGGCTAATTTTTCTTTAGAGTATTTTCCTCCAGGCGATCAGGCTGGACTCAAAAACTTGTCTAATCAGGCAAGGGTTATGTCTGCATATTCACCTTTGTATATGAGCATTACTCATAGTGCAAAAGGAGCAGAAATAAACGAAACAATGCACACTGTTCAAATCCTTAAAGAACAACTATCAGTTGAAATTTCACCACACATGACTTGCTCTAGTTATTCTAAAGCTGAAATCATTAAAATGGCAGAAGATTATTTATCTTTAGGTGTGGAATCTGTGGTTGCATTAAGAGGTAATTTAAGAGAAGACATAAACATAGGCGAACCTTACTTTGATAATTCTCCAGATTTTATTAATGCACTCAGTAAAAAGTTTGACTTCAGGATTTCAATTTCAGGTTACCCAGAAGGCCATCCTGAACAGAGGAATGATGCTGCAGATTTACAATATTTGAGAAAAAAATGTGATGCTGGTGCAGATGAGATAATTACTCAATGGTTCTTTTCTAATAATCATTTACTTCAATATAGAGACCAGTGTGATGCAGCAGGTATCAATATTTCAATTGTTCCTGGAATTTTACCGATCTCTGATATTAGGAAAGTTAAGAATTTTGCAAGGGCCTGTGGATCACTAATTCCTAAGGAGCTAGAAGCAGCTTTTCTCAAAGTTGATGATGACATGGAAGCAACTGAAGAATTGGGAGTGCATTTTGCCATTCAACAAATAGAGAATTTACATAAAGAAGGGATTGATAATTTTCACCTTTATACACTGAATAGAAGCGAGATGACTAAACGAATCATTGAGTATTTTGTAGTATCAATAGCTGAGGATCGTATCGCCTCAGAGAAGATTGCATCTTAGACATTTCTTTTGTTCTCTAATAATATTAGTGTGATATAAAAGGAGTATTAAATGGCTAAACCACAACCTGAGATCAATAAAGTTTCAAGAGACCATCTACAAGTCAATAAGCAGGCTGGTTGAAAAAGAGGATTATTGTCAATTTTAGGAATTAAATATGGATCGAAGAGCTTTATTATCGGGTAAATTTACAGAAGGTAAACTTAATCTGAGTAACTCAAGGCATAGTGTGTATGCTTATGCAAAGTTATTGGGCTCAGCAGATGATGCGATGGTTCATTTTAGTCTAGAGGGAACAATTTTTGCACTATTACCCAATGGTGCTAAGCCATTCATCGGCTTTCAGACAATGCTAAAAGGTGTTTGGGAAAAGCAGGGTCAAGATTCATTTCAATATAGATTATATGAAACTGGTTTCTTTCATCATCTAGATTCAAAGGATCATATCGAGATTTTTGAAAACCCTATCACCAATCAAACAAATCAGCTTTCAGTGATCAAAGGCGGACCTTATGAAACTCTAATCAAACCATCACAACTCGATTGGGTAGTTTCAGGTGACGATGTTTGGATTCAGGAACCACAATCCAGAATGGGTTATTTTGGTTCTTTAGAAACAAGCAATAACAATAAACAGACTGCATTTGCCAACACTATTTTTAGAGGAAAGTTATCGCAGTTAAATGATGAATCATCGATTGCATCATCAATGATGACATACAATTATATTAGTCCATGGTATCCATTTTTTGAAATGGATGATGTTGACGGAAAAATGTATTGGCAAGCTGTTGGAACTAAAACCCAATCTTGGTCTGATGTACCCACATCAATGCAAGATTATTTAACAAAAAATCAGAGAAATTATTTTGAATCGACTCATCCATGGACTGAGAGAACGAGCACATTGAAGCATTTTAGGCAATCTAGTAAGCGTGATAAGAAAAGACCATGAAACAACAGATTAATAGGAGGCAAATGATCGGTGGCATAAGTGCTTTAGCGGTCTCACCTCATTTAGTGTCCGGTCAAGGTCTTGATATCGTAGATCATGAGATTGATTTAAGTGATCCGGTTCAAAATGCACTAGCTTATGCCAAATTAGTGGGCACATCTGATAGAAGCATGGTACACATTTACTATAAAGGAACAATATTTGGAATGACACCAGAGGAGGGCGTTAAGCCTATGATTGGTCACACCGGTGTTTTAAAGGGTGTTTGGAAGCCATGGATTAACAATAGTTTTTACTACACGCTCTATGACGTAGGTTATTTCATGGATCTAAAGACAGGATTGCCTCTAGAGGAATTCGAGAACCCTTTTACAGGTGAGATTAATCGTCCTGTAAAAATTATTGGTGGGCCATTTGATCGAGTAATTAAACCAGAAGTAAGACCGTTTGAAAACAGAGGCGATGATCTTTGGCTAGATGAGCCTGCTTACCTCAATTTTGTTAATAAGCTTGATCCAAAAATATGGAAGAAAGCTTCAACAGCAGAGAAACTCAGTTTTCTTTATGTTGAAACATACCATGGAAAATTATCCGATTTAGCAAATCCTGATCTCACCAGTGTCCCAATGACAATTACATCCACACATAATACTAGCTGGTATCCATTCTTTCTGATGGGCCAAAGGCCAGGTGGACACTATTGGCAGGCTGTAGGTAAAAAGATTCAGGATCTTGAAGGCGATGTCCCTGTTGAATTGATAAATTATATTGAGAAAGAGAAACCGGGGTATTTTGAATCTGAAAAACCTTGGAAAATGAGAAAAGGTACCTTTCAGGCCTATAAAGATGAGAGGGAGCCTCTTACCTAATTTTATCCTTATATGCTTGGTTTGATATTTGCATTCAGTCTAAACAAATTGGTTGGATCATATTTGTTTTTTAGTTGCACCAATCGCTCATAATTACCGAGAAAATTGAGATTGACATCTTTTTGACTTTCAGAAAATTCATCATTGATATAGAAGCCATCCGTATAAGGAGAAACTTTCTTCCAATAACTTCTAGACCATGCAATATGTGGAGCTGTATCAACACCTTTATTCCAGAATGATCCAGTAACCAAATTGTGTTCTGGGTATCGATGTGGAAATGCTGTTGCATCTGGAGCTATAGTATTAATTTTGCCACCAGCTTGTTGGAAAAATGCCATACTTCCTCTCTCTGGGTGAGGTTCTAAATTTTCAACAATAGCATCTATCAGACCATCAGTAATGTTAATTGTGAAGCCGCCTTTTAGATATTGAGATCGTCCTCTAGGGTCATTGTCATCACCACTTTTTTGGAGCACAGCATAATCAATGATATCTATGTCATCATGTATTACTTTTCCTGCTTTTCTTAATGGCTCAAAAGCTTTATCTGCCATTCTGTGAGGTCCCGCATAACAAACATCGAAGTAAACTGCATTTCCATATCCCATAGGTGGAGCAAAAACAACAGGATCTTGATACATATCTACTGAAGCTTCTAATGAATGCTCAGCATGAAATTTAAGTAACTGTTTTACTTGTGAAAAGTCGAATGTGATTCTCCCACCCACAACATCTTTATTCATTGGGTGTAATTGGAATTCAAACATTGTGACTATACCAAAATTACCACCACCACCTCTTACTCCCCAGAAAAGATCAGAGTTTTCATTCTCATCCGCATAACGTAATTGACCGTCAGCAGTGACAATTTGAATGCTTTTAATATTATCTAATGTCAGCCCGTATTTTCTGCCCAATCTTCCAAAGCCACCTCCTGTAGCTAGACCGCCAACACCAGTATGTGAAACTGTTCCAGCAGTTGTTCCAAGTCCATAAGGAATTGTTGCGTCATCGAGTTCACTTAACCATGAACCACCAGTAATAAAGAGTCTTCTGTTTTCTATATCCAAACGATTGCCTCTAAAAGGAGACAAATCAATGATAATGCCTTGGTCACATGTGCCTTTTCCAGAAACACTATGACCACCACATTTAACTGCCGTTAAGAGGTTAAATTCTCTTGCAAAATTTACAGCTTTTTGAATATCAGTTTCATCGACACATTGAGCAATTAATGCAGGATTTCTATCGATGATTCTGTTTCTAACCAATCTAGCGACATCGTATCCATTGTCATCTTGTAACAGTAGAGTGCCCTTAAGGCTTTTTCTAAGGTTTGTTATATCAGCTTTCTTGAGTATGAAATTATCACCATCGCCAGTGATCGCTAGCAATTCACTAGGTATTTGACTTTCAGCTGAATATCCTTTCCATGAGGGGAAAAGCATAGCTGAAACTGCCATGCTTGAATTAGTGATAAAGTCTCTTCTTTTCATAAATACACTTCTAATTTGGATCTATAATACTTATTTATCAATTGATAAACAATAAAACTATTGATTTCTATTAAAAGACCATTCTAGTTTGACGTCATTCATAAAGAATCATCCATTGCATTTAAAATACGGTTAGTGCAACTATCTTTTAAAATACAATTGACAGTCAATAAAGCTAAATCTTTTCTAGTTACTTTTCCTACAATATTTATATTGTCGCTTAAAAATGCTTTATTAGTTGCTGGTGTATCATCATAAACAATAATACCTGTTTTAATAATTGTGTAATTAAGACCACTATTAATTAAAGAATATTCTGCCTCACCTTTGGCTATCAATATATCTCTCCACATACTGTGTTCAGGTTCTGGGCCTGCTCCAACTGATCCGATCAAAATAAAATGTTTGACACCATTTATCTTTGACCACTTACTGAGATTCAGTTGTCCAATGGCATGCGGATTCTGACTTTCCCCGACTTTAGCAATTGCATTAATTACGACATCATAAGAGACTTCAGTAAACACTTGTTTCATATCTCCATCTAATAAAACATTGCCTTTGAGGTATTTAATATTAAGGCCCTTTAACCTTCTACGATTAGAATCTGATCTACTTAAAACGGTTACGTCCCTATAATCATCATGTAATGCTTTCACTATCTCAGAGCCGACTCGCCCTGTTCCACCAATAACTAAAATTTTTTCGTTAGACTCTGCAAAGCCATTAGAGAAAAATAGAATGAAAATAAAGCTGAACTTTAAGGAGCCTTTAGCCTTGTTTCCCAACCTAATAAAAAAACCACTATGAATCATAATTTTAGTTTATTACTTTACAGTCTAGAGTATTTTATTAAAGATTAATCTTTTAGAAAAAATCTACAAGCTTATTGCTTATTAATCAAATGATAAATAGTATAGAATTCAAGAAAATAATCTAAAGGGATACGAATGAAATTCAAAGTCTTTCACATAGTTGTAATATTATGTTTTGTTTTAAAAAGCACTTTTGTCCACTCAACTGAACAGAATAATAATGAAGTATTAGCGAATGCCATATCTGGTTTAGGTGGATCTTTGGCTTTGAATGAACTGAAAGGCTATAAGATAGCAAGTGAAAGAGACGAATACATTATGGGTCAAGGAGCTGAACCTGGAAAAGGGATGATGTTATTGGCTGCTCCTTCTACAATTGTTTCTCATAAACTTAATAACAAATCCATTAGGGTAGATTTAATCACAACTCTTGCGGCTAGAGAGGGAGGTTATTTAACTAGAGAAATTAACACCTTACTGCTCGGAGATGCAGGGTATCTCAGTGAAGATGACGCAATGGGTATAGTTAAAGAAAGAGACAAAGTTCTCTCTCCTGATAAGGCAGCGGCAAATATAAAAACAGAACGACTTCTTAATCCGCATCTATTGATCAAAGAGGTCTTGAATGATCCCAGTTTATTGTTAGAGCAAAAAATTCAAACAAATACTCAGCGGGGCTGGAGATATCATCAAGATGAAGTGATGCCTGTTACCATAGATCGCATTCGTCAAACAGGTCTAAGAACACTCATAGCAACTAAAGAGTGGGAGAATGAAGCTAGCAAGAAAATTTTCTTTCCTAAGATGATCAATAAAACAGTTATCAATCCTGAGTGGTTTAATGATTGGAAGAGTAACACCGTAATTGATGAAGAAAAATTTGATCAATTTAGTCTAAGGGATAAAGTTTATCCCATAACTTTTTTCGTTAATAAAAAAACAGGCTTTATAGAAAAGTTAAGCACCATGGAATGGGATGTTGTCTATGGCGATATTGAGATTGAGGTAAAATTTGATGATTGGAACATGGACAGTGAAATTCCTTTCCCCATGACGGTGAGAATGTCTCAAGGCGGTGCACCAAGATGGGAAATTAGACGAAAAAGTGTAGAACTCAATCCAGATTATTCGGGTGATTATTTCAATTCTCCCGAGCAGTTAACATACATTCATGATGAGGTATCAGCTAAAAGAGGCTGGGAAGTAAGCCAAACAATAAGAATGTTTACCTTATCTGTTGCCTACAGACCTGAAATTAATGCATTAGAATTAGATGACGGAGTCTATTATCTGTCTGCTCATCCTATTGATGGGGTGTACACGATGGTTGTTGAGCAAGACAATGGAATAGTAGTGGTAGAACCTGGGATGAATGACTTAAAGGGCGAAGAGATTATTAAATGGATACAACAAAACATACCTGGCAAGCCCATCACACATATAATTCCTACACATCATCATAATGATCATGGTGCAGGCATTAGACCCTATGTCGCTGAGGGAGCAGCTCTGGTTGCACATCAGAGCGCAGTAGATTTTTACCGCACTCAAATTAATCGACCAAAATCATCTGTGGTTATTGATGCGCTTGATAGGAAATTTCAAAAAGGATCAGAAACGATCATTGGTGTCTCAAGTAATGATGCATATACAATTGAAGATACTGATCGACCAGTTGTTGTTTATCCTGTGTTAAATGGTCATGTGGAAGATATGGTTATTATCTTGGTGGGCAATAAAAACTTTCTATATGCAGGAGATCTATACGTTAGCGGTATTGCTAGGGATAAAAGATCAGGAACCAAAAGAGGACCCAATGTTGTACCATATCATTCAGCCATATCATTGAATGAAACAATAATGCAATTTAACATTCCCAGAGGGCCTCTATTAGGTTCTCATGATAAAGAACCAGTCAGTTATCAAGATTTAATTGATTACATCACTGATTGAGAATTACATTGAGTAGGGGGTATCAGTTTTTTCAAATCATGGCACCTCTGCTCTGCTTATCATTCACAGCTTTGAATACAAATTCCCATGAAATTAATGCATCACAGTTGATCAAGGATTGTGAGTATTGCCCACAAATGATTATTATAGAGCCAGGAGAATTCATCATGGGTTCGTCATCACGTATTGAAGGATCCAGAGATGATGAGCGACCGCAGCATCAAGTTCGCATAGAGTATTTTTTTGCTGCGGGTCAGCATGAGGTTAAAAGAATTGAGTTTGAGCAATTTATACAAAACACGGGCCATGACATGTCGGGTGGTTGTTATGGAGCGACGGAGAACGGTATTCAACTTGGAAGAAATTTAGATTGGAATGATCCTGGTTATCCTATTTCAGATGATCATCCTGTTGTATGTGTGAGCTGGAATGATGCAAAGGCATACGCAAATTGGTTATCAGAAAATACCGGTTACAGCTATCGACTTTTCTCTGAATCTGAGTGGGAGTATGTAGCCAGAGCAGGAACAAATACCACTCGCTTCTGGGGAGATAGTGAAGAGGGATGTGAATTTGCAAATGGTGCAGATCTTGATATTACGCCTGAAGCATTTCTGGAAGAAATGCGAGCCAGACAAACAAAAATTGTGTTGCCTGAGAACTGGACTGTTGCAAACTGTCATGATGGTTTTATTACGTCAGCTCCCGTAGGTTCTTTCAAGCCCAATGCATTTGGTATTTACGATATTTTAGGTAATGTTGCAGAGTGGGTAGAGGATTGTTGGAATAATTCATATAAAAATGCTCCAAATGATGGCTCAGCAAGATTATACGGTGATTGTGATAGACCCATATTAAGGGGTGCCTCATATTACGATATGCCGATCTACTTGAGATCATCAAATCATTATGGTTTCCAATCGGATCAATCAAAAAATAAAGATACTCGTTACATCAATTTCGGTTTTAGAGTAATGAGAGAAGTGATAGAACACTAATGAGATCAATAACTGTTTTACTAAACCTAGTATTTATTGTTTTTTTCTCTAACTCGATTTATGCCAATCCAAGTAATCTTCAATCTTTACCTTCATGCCAGTCTTGTCATGGAGCTACACTTCAAGGGAATGAATCTCTCAAAGCTCCATTAATATCAGGACTAAGTCAATGGTATTTATATCGTCAGATGAAAAATTATAGAGATGGTGTTAGAGGTAACCATCCTCAGGATATTTTTGGTCAAAGTATGCGACTAAGCATCATGAATCTATCTGATAATGAACTTCGAGCACTTGCAGAATATATTTCTACACTCAGTGTTGATAAACAGCCAATAAGCATTCAAGGAGACACAGAGACAGGTAAGTTTGTATTTGAACATTGTATTTCATGTCATGGTGAATCTGGAGAAGGCGATCAAACTATAGGTGCACCAAGATTGACGGGTCAAAGTGATTGGTATCTTTATCAGCAAATGATTAATTTTCAAAAGGATATAAGAGGCAATCATCAAGACGATCTATTTGGGAAGCAAATGAAGGACATGGCAGAGATGTTTAATGATCAAATGTTGAGAGATGTGGTGTCTTACATTTCAACAATTGATCAAGTAGACAATAAACAATCAGTCAAATAATTTCCTTAAATTTTTCTTCAATAGTTTCTAGAAGGTCGGGAAACTCTTCTCTGAGACATTCAATATTCATTTTTGAAAATGGTTTGTTAGTTTGGCTTTCTGTAGCATTTCTGGTTGCATCAATGATGATTCTGCTACTCATACCTCTTTCAATGGAACTAGGGTCTCCACTTAATCCATTAGCATTATCGATCATTTCTGATGACCTTTGTGGCTGCCATCTTGATCCTAAGGCATGAAGAACTTGATTTAAGTTATGAATATCAACATCTTCATCAAAGAGAACAGTTATTTTTGCAATTTTCAAAGACGTGGAGATAGATCTGCCTATATCAAAGGTTTTATTAGTGCTTGTTTTTTTTATCTTTACAAAACAAAAGCCTGGAAACTCTAGTGGATAATGTAATCCAATGAAATCATCAAACTCAGAACGATACTTTCTGTTTAGATTGGCTTCAATGGGTGCGGTCAAGCAACCTCGAGTAATGCCGGTAAATTGATTTGGAATAATAGGGTTATTTCTATGCGTGATGGTTTGTACATTCATCACGAAGTTTTCCCTTTGCAGTTCACCTATATATCCATACATCTCTCCAAATGGCCCTTCTTCTTCCATTTCATCAAGGGGTATTTCTCCTTCTATGATCAGTTCAGCATGAGCAGGCACAGAGATAGCTGATGTCTCGCATTCAACAATTTCCACGGCTTTACCCATGAGCCCACCTGCTATTGCTAATTCATCTTCACCGTATTTAGCTACCTTTGATCCACTCATTGAAAAAGTAATAGGGTCGGTACCTATCACAATTGCAACTTGGGCAGTAGCTCTTCCTTGCGCTTTTAGTTGTTGAAGAAATTTCCAACCGTCCTGATTCACCTGAGGATTAATCCCGATTCTTTTTGAGCTCTTTATTTGGCAACGATAAGTGCCCACATTTCTTCCCAGTTCTTCATCCTCTAGAACCACGCTTCCAGTGTTGATGTAGCAACCATTATCTGCAGGATTGGTCTGAAGAAACGGAAAATTGAAAAGATTTACTGCCTCTCCTTCGAGAATATTTTCTTTGCATGGCGCCTCACTTGCATCAATGGTGACGGGATTTATGATGGGCCATTTGCCATCTTTATCAATATGCTGCTCAAGTTTATCTAATGCTAACTGATAATTTTGTTGTGATGAAGCTTCATCAGGCAAGATGCCAAGTGCTAATGCTTCAAGATCCCATTTACCAAATAAATTACCAACAGACGATTGTTTAAATACATTGTTCTTTGAATAAATCTTGTCAAAGAATAAGACTGGTGCTTCACGGACATTGTGTTTTTCAATGATTCGATACATAAGAGCAGTTGCTTCATACTCATTTTGATTAATATCGTCTATATGGAGGATATGACCAAAATGCTCTAATGCATCAAGGTACTGTCTTAATGATTGATAAGGACCGAGATATTTATCTTTCATAAGGGCTTCAACTCACCTAGGAATGCCATCAGTATAACCAAAACCCAAATAAGTAGGGCGGCTTTATTTAAAACCGCTTGATCTTTTTTAATTGATTTTTCCCCTTCTATTTTAGTGTCTGATTCTTGGACTAATTGAATAGACTTTCGCATTCGTCCTACTATAGCTCTTATCCAGATGCCATTAACAAGAATTAGACCAAAGATTATAATTTTCCAAGACAGCCAATCACTTTGTATGATGTTATTGGTGGTTAGGCAAAAAATTCCTAGGGCAATTAATAAGAATGAAAGTATGTATCTAATGAGTAAATCTAATTTTCTCAATAATTCTCCAGTGACAGTTTCTTTTTTAAAGTGAACCATCCATATCAATCCTAGCCACACTATGCTGAATAGCCATATGCTGGTTAAGGCAGTCCCTTTGATTTCTGAACCAAAGGTTGTTGCTAAGGTAAACCCAATAGGTAGGAGAAGGACCAAGCTGGTTCTAGCAGACATATCAACAAGAAAACGCATCGATCTTACTCTCAGTCTTTCTTCAATAGTTAGTTCCTCTCTAGTGATATAGTTGCCTATAAAATAAACGGCAATATCACCTCCAATTGCATAAACAAAAAGAACAACATGAAAAAATGCCATCAGGTCATGAAAGTTAATAATCATCTCTATAGTCTAGCTGAAATTTGTGCTTCAAATGCTGGGTTTAATATTGCCATTGAGTCTGAAAAGATTTCTCGGATCATATTTATTTTTTATTTGGACTAGTCTTCCATAATTTTGACCGTAGCTAGTGGCAACAAATTTTTGATCTTCATCCATTAATTCATTGATGTATATTCTCTCTGCACAATATGGTGTGAGATTATTCCAGTAATCTCTTCCCCATTTTGTATATTCCTCATTTTTTTCTCTATCGCTCCAGTGACCACCGACTTCAATATCCCATTTAGCATTTCTTCCTACCCATGCTGTTTCATGTTCAGCAACCTCAGCGATTGCTCCACCAAAACGAACCACACGCATGGTGTCAAAACGACCTTCTTTACCCATCCATCCGTCCATCAAATTTTCTGTCAATTTGGGATTATATTCATCTATGTGTCTTCCCTTTATATAATAATTCCTATTATGGGCGTTTCTTTTATCAGCAACTTGTTGATGCTCGATAAAATCTTTTTTTGATACATCATCTTTAAGAGGTTTTCCAAAATTTCTTATGGTTTCTAATGCTTTATCTGCTTTATTTTCATCTCCTAGAAATAAAGCCCCTAGAAAAAAGTAACCTTCACCTTGAGTAACATTCCACATCCCTGCGTTGAGCATAATGTCAGAAGAAAGATCTTCTGAATAATCATAGTAGAAATCCCAGATTTCTTTTGCATACTTAAGATCATAAAGATTAACTCCAACAATAATTTCCCCATTAGGAAGAGGGCGAAGATTGTATTCAAATGAGGTCACTACACCAAAATTACCGCCGCCACCCCTAATTCCCCAAAAAAGGTCTGGATTTTCATCTGCACTTGCTTTTCTCATAACGCCATCAGCCGTGATGATATCAACGCTTCTTAAGTTATCAACTGTGAGCCCAAACATTCTCATTAGTGACCCTATGCCTCCTCCGAGCGTTAAGCCAGCAACACCAGTGTGAGAAACTACTCCAGCAGGAACGACGTATCCATAAGGTAGTGTTTTTGAATCCATATCATATAAGGTACAACCTGGTTCAACAGTAACTATTCTTCTTTGCAGGTCTACACTGGTTTTTCTCATTCTCGAAAGATCAATAATAATCCCTCCATCACAAGTTGATTTTCCAGAAATGCTATGACCTCCGCCACGAACTGCGGTTAGTAGATTTTGTTCTCTTGAAAAATTAATTGCCTTTTGGATATCTGAAGCAGATTCACAAAAAGCTATAAGTGCAGGGTGTTTATCCCAAACCCCATTCCATACTAATCTAGCTGTATCATAATCATAGTGTCCTTTTGTTATAACACTACCTTGGAAGCTAGACATGAAATCTAATGTATCAACTCTATCTAGAATTATTTCGTCACCATCCAAGGACAACGCCACAATATCTTGGATTGCAGCATTACTTATGGGCATGTAGGAGGCTAGGGAAATAATCCCTGCATGCTTAATAAATTCTCTTCTTTTCATGATATTTTAGTCTCCTAAACTCTTATGCAACATTTTATTTAGTGTGTGTTAACTATATAAAAAATGGAAGGATTGCTTTAAAGAATTAAAATTCTATACATTTTTTCTTATTAATCAAATGATAAATAAACTTTGCCTTTGCCATAGATTTACTATATATATATACATTATATTTATTTATCGGATGATAATTTGATCTTGATCAAGTCTATTCTGATCAAGACTATTAAAATGAATTGAATTATATTTAAGAGGACAGAAATATGAAATTAATCCACAAATTAACCGTGTTATCTCTGACGATAGCTATGGTGTCATTTGCTTTACCGTCACATCTTTATGCTCAAGATGGAGCTTTGGTGATTGAAGAAATAACAATCACAGCAAGAAAAAGAGAAGAATCATTAGCTGATGCGCCTTACACTATAACGGCTTTAACATCACAACAAATAGAATTGAGAGGAATCAATCAACTCTCAGATGTTGTCGGTTACACACCTGGTTTTTTCTATTCAGATAACAATGTTGGGAAGAACAGTCGGTCTCATAAAAGACTTATTTTTAGAGGCATGAACCCAAGGACTGATATTCCAACTCGTCAAGCTTCAACAATGTTTATTGATGGCGCAGCATCTGTAGGTGCTGAGTTTGGAGGAATTGAAAATGTTGAACGTATTGAAGTATTAAAAGGTCCTCAAGGAGCTCATTTTGGACGATCAACTTATACCGGTGCAATTAATATAGTCACCAAAGATCCAGGCGATGAATTTTCCGGAAGTGTTAATTTTGAGGCTGGTAAATACGGCATGCAAAGAGCTGGCATAGTTTTAGAAGGACCATTGGGTGATAATTTAGGTTATCGTTTGACAACCAGCACCTATGATATGGATGGTATGTATGATAACGCTAATGTAGAAGGACAAAAACTAGGTGCACAATCAACAGATGACTTTGCCTTAACAGTCGTGTTTGAGCCTTCTGATCGTATTAAGATTAAAGCTCGTTATCATTCATGGGAAGACAGTGATGGTCCTGATGCAGGAACTGCTTATGATTACAGAAGTGGTCAGCACAATTGTAGCCCAGGTGGAACGGTAGAAAGATGGGGTGCAGCGCATATGGTTCCTTGGGATTTCGGTGCAGATAATGTGCCAGTTACTACAGTTTGTGGTCAGGTAACGGTACCAACCGCATCTGAAATTGGCCAAGACACTGGATCCGCTAGAGCACTACAATTGTTAGGGATGAGAATTGATGGCCACCTTTTCCCTATTGCTAATGGGATAAGAGATGTTCCAGATTTTATGGTTCCAGATCATTTTGGAATGGAGAGGGAAGCTGAAGAATTAAGTATTGCCATTGATGTTAATTTTGATAACGGCATGAATTTAAATATTATTACAGCGGACCATGAGAATGCTTATAGTAGTCATAACGATGTAGATCGAAGAGTAACCGAAGGACTCTATCTGCAAGGAATGGGTGGAGGAATGTTTGGATCTTGGGGTGCTAATCACCCAGCAGATGCCTCTGATCTAAGAATGAATTCAATGCAAGATAGTTCAATAGAATTCAGGTTGAGTTCATCTCAGGATCAAAGAGTTAGATGGATGGTTGGTTACAGTGATGTTGACATGGATTGGTTCACACAAAACATTGGTTCTATGATCGTTTATTATCCAAACGATGGACTTGATAACTCTACCTTGACAACCCCTGTCTGCTACAACCCATATTATTTGTTTGGTGGAACCTTGGACGCTAGTAATGTCTGTGGAAACTACGGAGATGTAACTTCCAATAATAATGACTTCAAATGGGACACAGTGAATACGTCTTCGTATTACGCTTCCATTGAAGCTGATCTTTCAGATAAATTAACACTCAGCCTTGATGTACGAAAACAGGATGATGATGTAACTTCTGGTGGTCTAGGTGCCTACACTGGAACTCCTAAAGTTGTAGGTGAGCCAATCAATGTTCAGCAAGCTAACTTCAAATCTACACTCCCTAGAGTAATCCTAGATTATAAGCCTAATGATAGACAAACTATTTATTTCAGTTATTCAGAAGGAACTTTACCTGGTTTGTTTAATCCTGCACTAGCAGCACTCTCAGAGAGTCAACTGGCAGAAGTTAAAGCACAAACAGGTGGAGCTGGAGTTAAGATTGATGAAGAAACTTCTGAAAATATTGAATTTGGAATTAAGAGCAGCATCTTGGATGGTCGAGGCTTTATTGCAGTAGCTTTCTATCAAACTGACCTTAATAATGTGCACACTCCATTATTTTCAGTTTCTTATACTGGTGATGATGGTTTGCCTGCAGTACTAAGTGGTAACACCACTTCTCAAGGCGGAAATGCTGAGCTTTCAGGCATAGAGCTTGACGGTACTATTCTGCTTAATGATCTGTGGTCACTTGATTTTACTTATGCTAAGAATGACAGTGAAATTAAATCAGGTTTCCAAAGCGCAGATACCTTTGATTTAATGGGAGATAGGAACGCTGTTATAGGTAATGAGTTTTCTAGGTATCCGAAGAACAGCGGAAGTTTATCTGCAAATTATTCAAAAGAAATCGATGCTGAAAGGACAAGGTTTGCAAGGATGGATTATATTTATACAGGAAAAATGTATGCATCTAATGCAATGCTTGCACACACTGGTTCAGGTGCGAAGATCAACTTAAGAACAGGCCTGGAAACTGATAAGTATCGAGTTGAAGCTTATTGCACAAATTGTTTCAATGATAATCAGCCTAAAGGCTTACAACAGATGTATGACTTATCTGGAATTACTGGTGGTTTTGGTGATGGCGCTACAACTGCTGCCGGACCTAGAATACTTTCAGTTGCTTTAGCTGACAAAAGAGTGATTGGAATTAGAGCTTCTTATAAGTTTTAATTCTCCCCAAAGAAAAAAGGAACAGGTGTCCTTCAGCCCTGTTCCTTTTTTTAGTTTCCGATAACAAAAATACCAAGAACTTGAGTATCAAATGAAACAATTCCTTTGTCCCAATCGACTCGAATGCTTTGCCCGCCTGGTACCTCAAAAACTGGATCATATTCTCTAGAAAGATCATTAAATATATAA
>Ga0209445_1000914_pt1 | contig 16306 bp, 13 predicted proteins | sample MarorgKNORR_S2LV_4_FD_188223 | JGI IMG/M metagenome (GOLD analysis project Ga0209445, IMG submission 188223) | Marine microbial communities from the Southern Atlantic Ocean, analyzing organic carbon cycling - NADW_A/KNORR_S2/LV (SPAdes) (version 2) | ecosystem: Environmental > Aquatic > Marine >...
CTGGTGCTGCCCAAATGGATGGAGCTATTCTTGTTGTTGCCGCAACAGATGGACCAATGCCACAAACACGTGAGCATATCCTTTTAGGCCGTCAGGTTGGTATTCCTAGAATTGTTGTATTTATGAATAAAGTTGATATGGTTGATGACGATGAGTTATTAGAACTAGTTGAAATGGAAATTCGTGAATTATTAACATTCTATGAATATGATGGAGATAATACTCCTGTTATAGCTGGGTCTGCATTAGGAGCTCTAAATGGTGAGCAAAAATGGGTTGATTCACTTATGGAATTAATGAAAAATGTTGATTCATGGATTGAATTACCTAAGCGTGATGTTGATAAAGCTTTCTTAATGCCTATTGAGGATGTTTTCTCAATTACAGGTAGAGGTACTGTAGCAACTGGTAGAATTGAAACTGGTGTTGCAAATACTGCAGATACAGTTGATATCATTGGTATGGGAGCAGAGAAATTAACTTCTACTGTTACTGGTGTTGAAATGTTTAGAAAGATATTAGATAGAGGTGAAGCTGGTGATAATGTTGGTATTTTGTTAAGAGGTATTGAAAAAACTGATATTAGAAGAGGAATGGTGATTTGTAAACAAGGATCTGTTACTCCACATAAGAAATTTAAGGCGGAAGTTTATATTTTAAAGAAAGAAGAAGGAGGAAGACATACTCCATTCCATAACAACTACAGACCTCAGTTTTATGTTAGAACAACTGATGTTACTGGAACAATTGATTTACCATCTGGTGTTGAGATGGTTATGCCTGGAGATAATTTAACAATTAATGTTGAATTAATTCAGTCAATTGCAATGAGTGTTGGATTACGTTTTGCTATTCGTGAAGGTGGTAGAACAGTAGGTGCTGGACAGGTAACTGAGATCGTAGAATAATTAAAATCCATAAATATTTAATGTTAAGATATTATTTTGTTTCATTAACGAAATATCTTGACTTATGTTTACGGGTTTAGCTCAGTTGGTAGAGCACTGGTCTCCAAAACCAGGTGTCGGGAGTTCGAGTCTCTCAACCCGTGCAAAAAAAATAATATGTTAGGAATTTTAAAATATTTTAAGGAATCATTTGAAGAACTAAAGAATCATGTTAGTTGGCCAAGCTTTAATGAAGGTTTAGAACTAACAGTATTAGTTGCGGTTTTTTCAATAATTTTTTCTTTAATTATATGGGCATTAGATAGTGTTTTCAGTAAGATAATTAAGGAATATTTTAATTTGATAAATTAATATTAATGGCAGAGAACAATTCAGAAAATAAGTGGTATGTTGTTAGAGCTGTAAGTGGCCAAGAAAACAAAATTAAAACCTACATTGAAAATGAAATTTCTAGGTTAGGAATGGATGCTTTTGTAGAGGAAATTCTTGTTCCGCAAGAAAAAGTTGTTCAAATAAGAAATGGAAAGAAGGTTACAAAAGATAAAACATACTTTCCTGGTTATATTATGATTAAAGCCAATTTATCTGGAGAAATCCCACATATAATCAAATCTGTAACAAATGTTATAGGTTTTTTAGGAGAAACTAAGGGTGGAGAGCCTATTCCTATGAGACAGGCTGAAGTAAATAGAATGTTAGGAAAAGTAGATGAATTGTCACTTCAGGATGGAACCAATATTATTATTCCATTCATTCATGGTGAAAATGTTAAAGTTATTGATGGACCATTTAATGGGTTTGATGGAACAATTGAAAAAATAAATGAAGAAAAAAGAAAACTTGAAGTAATGGTTAGAATTTTTGGGAGAAAAACTCCTTTGGAATTGAGCTATATGCAAGTTGAAAAGCTATAAAAATAAATGTTACAGAGACTTATGATTTTATTGCTTCCAAATTAAAATCATAAAAACTTAAATTAATGTTATGTCAAAAGAAATAGGTAAAGTTATTAAGTTGCAAGTTAGAGGTGGTGCTGCTAATCCTTCTCCTCCTGTAGGTCCTGCCTTAGGAGCAGCTGGTGTCAACATCATGGAATTTTGTAAGCAATTTAATTCAAGAACTCAGGATAAGCCTGGAAAGGTATTACCTGTAGTTATTACTATTTACAAGGACAAATCTTTTGAGTTTATAATAAAAACACCACCTGCAGCTGTTCAATTAAAAGAAGCTGCAAAAGTAAAAAAGGGATCTGGGGAGCCTAATATTAATAAAGTTTCAAAAGTATCTTGGGATCAGATAAAGACAATTGCTGAGGGTAAAATGGTAGATTTAAATGCATTTACTGTTGAATCAGGAATGAAAATGATCGCTGGTACTGCAAGATCAATGGGAATAAATGTTAAAGGAGGGCAACCACCTAAATAATTTCAATTTAGAATGAGCAAATTAACAAAGAACAGAAAATCTGTAATTGAAAAAATTGATAACAGTAAACTATATACATTAGAAGAGGCATGTGCTCTTTTAAAGGATATAACTACTACAAAATTTGATGCTTCAGTAGATTTAGCTATTAGATTAGGAGTTGATCCTAAAAAAGCTAATGAAATGATTAGAGGAGTCGTTTCTTTACCTCATGGTACAGGTAAAGACATGAAAGTTTTAGCTTTGGTTACACCAGACAAGGAAGATGAAGCAAAAAAAGCAGGTGCGGATTACGTAGGCTTAAATGAGTATCTAGAAAAAATAAAAAAGGGATGGACTGATGTAGATGTTATAGTTACTATGCCTAGTGTTATGGGTAAGTTAGGGCCATTAGGTCGTGTTTTAGGCCCAAGAGGCTTAATGCCAAACCCAAAAACCGGAACTGTAACTATGGACATTGGTAAGGCTATTTCCGATGTTAAATCAGGTAAAATAGACTTTAAGGTAGATAAAGCAGGAATTATTCATGCTGCTATTGGAAAAGTATCTTTTGCTGCTGATAAAATAGCTGGAAATGCTGATGAATTAATTCAGACAATAGTTAAGCTTAAGCCAAGCTCATCTAAAGGAACGTATTTGAAGAGTATTTATATTTCATCAACTATGAGTCCAAGCTTAGCAATAGACCCGAAAATTTAGAATTGAATTATGACAAGAGAAGAAAAATCTAGAGCAATTACAGAGATAACAGATCTGTTATCTCAGAATGAGATTATTTATTTGACAGATATTTCTGGACTTAATTCTGCAGAAACGTCTAATCTAAGAAGACTGTGCTTTAAATCAGGAGTTAAACTTGAAGTAATGAAGAATACACTTCTTGAAAAAGCAATGACGGATTTAGATAAGGATTTTGGGGATCTTTTAGAAACTCTTAAAGGAAATACTTCAGTAATGTTATCTGATGTTGGAAATGCTCCAGCAAAGGTTATTAAAGATTTTAGAAAAAAATCTGACAGACCTATTTTAAAAGGAGCAATTATTGAAAATGACATATACTTAGGTGATGAACAATTAGAACTCTTATCTTCAATAAAATCAAAAGAAGAGCTTATAGGAGAAATAATTCTGTTATTGCAGTCACCAGTAAAAAATGTTATTTCAGCATTAAAATCTAGTAGTAGCAAGTTATCAGGAATTATTCAAACTTTATCTAATAGAGAAGAAAAATCAACTGATAAGGAGGCTTCTGCTGAGGCACCTACTAAGGAGGCACCTACTGAGGAGGCTTCTGTTGAGGCACCTACTGAGGAGGCTTCTGCTGAGGATGACTCTGAAGAAACAAATAAAAAAGAAAATTAAAATTAAATATTAACGAGAAATTACTTAAAAATAGAAAAATGGCAGATTTAAAAACTTTCGCAGAACAGTTAGTTAACTTATCAGTAAAAGAGGTAAGTGAATTGGCTGATATTTTAAAAGATGAATACGGAATAGAACCAGCTGCAACGGCTGTGGCAGCTCCTTCAGGTGGAGCAGCTGCAGGTGATGCTGGTGGAGATGAAGTCAAATCAGAATTTGATGTGATTCTTAAAGCCGCTGGAGGCTCAAAGCTTGCTGTAGTTAAATTAGTTAAGGAATTAACTGGTTTAGGTCTAAAAGATGCTAAGGAATTAGTAGATGGAGCACCTAAGGCTATAAAAGAAGCTGTTGGTAAGGATGAGGCTGAAGGAATGAAGAAATCATTAGAAGAAGCTGGTGCTGAGGTTGAACTTAAATAAGTTCAACATATAAAAGTTCATAGGCATTGATGTTAAGATAAATTCTTAACATCAATGCCTGTTTGTGCTTAAAGATAACCGTAACATATTTTAAAATTTAAAATTATATAATAGATGTCATCAAAAAGAGCAGAAAGAGTTAATTTTTCATCACTGAAAAACTCAATGAATTATCCTGACTTCTTAGATATTCAAATAAAATCATTTCAAGACTTTTTTCAATTAGAAACAAAGTCTGAGGAAAGAGAAAATGAAGGGTTATACAATACCTTTATGGATAATTTTCCGATTTCTGATACTAGAAATCAATTTGTATTAGAATTTATAGATTATTTTGTTGATCCACCAAGATATAATCTTCAAGAATGTATTGAGAGAGGATTAACCTATAGTGTTCCGTTAAAGGCAAGACTAAAATTATATTGTACTGATCCTGAACATGAAGATTTTGAAACAATTGTTCAAGACGTATACTTGGGAACTATTCCTTATATGACTCCAAGTGGAACTTTTTGTATTAATGGAGCTGAAAGGGTAGTTGTTTCACAACTTCATAGATCACCTGGTGTATTTTTTGGACAATCATTTCATGCAAATGGAACTAAATTATATTCTGCTCGTGTAATTCCATTTAAAGGATCATGGATTGAATTTGCTACAGATATAAATAGTGTCATGTATGCATATATTGATAGAAAGAAAAAATTACCCGTAACTACTCTCTTTAGAGCAATTGGGTATGAAAGAGATAAAGATATTCTTGAAATATTTGATTTAGCAGAAGAAATTAAGGTTTCTAAAAATAATTTAAAAAAGTATTATGGCAGAAAATTAGCTGCTCGTGTTTTAAATACTTGGCATGAGGACTTTGTAGATGAAGATACAGGAGAGGTTGTGTCAATTGAAAGAAATGAAGTATTACTAGATAGAGATACTGAGATTGATAAGGAAAATGTTGAACAGATTATAGAAGCTGGAATTAAGACAGTTTTAGTTCATAAAGAGAGTAATCAGAAAGGTGAATATGCAATAATTCATAATACGCTACAAAAAGATCCTACAAATTCAGAAAAAGAAGCAGTTGAACATATTTATAGACAACTAAGAAATGCTGAGCCACCAGATGAAGAAACAGCTAGAGGAATTATTGATAAGTTATTCTTTAGTGAACAAAGATATAAACTAGGTGAGGTTGGTCGATATAGAATGAATAAAAAATTAGGGCTTGATATTGGTGTAGACAAGCAAGTTTTAACTAAGCAAGATATCATAACTATAATAAAGTATTTGATTGAATTAATAAATTCTAAGTCTGAAATAGATGATATAGATCACTTATCTAATAGAAGAGTAAGAACTGTGGGAGAACAATTGTCTTCTCAGTTTGGTGTTGGATTAGCAAGAATGGCAAGAACTATAAGAGAGAGAATGAATGTAAGAGATAATGAGGTTTTTACTCCTATAGATTTGATAAATGCTAAAACTCTTTCTTCTGTGATAAATACGTTCTTTGGAACAAATCAATTGTCTCAGTTTATGGATCAAACAAATCCATTAGCAGAACTTACTCATAAGAGAAGATTATCTGCACTAGGACCTGGAGGACTTTCAAGGGAAAGAGCTGGTTTTGAAGTAAGAGACGTTCATTATACTCATTATGGAAGACTATGTCCAATTGAAACACCAGAAGGACCTAATATTGGATTAATCTCTTCTCTTAGTGTATTTGCTAAGATCAATAGTATGGGATTCATTGAAACTCCTTACAGAAAGGTTAATAATAGAAAAGTTGATATAAAATCAGAACCAATTTATTTAAGTGCTGAAGAAGAAGAAGAGAAATTGATTGCACAATCAAATGTTCAGATTGATAAAACTGGTAGGATTATTGATGATATGATCATTGCAAGAATGGAGGGTGATTTCCCAGTAATTGAATCTAATAAAGTTCATTATACTGATGTAGCTCCAAATCAAATTGCTTCTATATCTGCTTCATTAATACCTTTTTTAGAACATGATGATGCAAATAGAGCATTAATGGGATCTAATATGATGAGACAAGCAGTTCCATTACTTTTACCAGAATCACCAATTGTAGGGACTGGCCTTGAAAGACAAGTAGCATCTGATTCAAGAATTCTTATTAATGCAGAGAATGATGGTGTAGTTGATTATGTTGATGCTGATAAAATTATTATCACCTATAAAAGAAATCAAGATGAATTATTGACAAGTTTTGATTCTGGAACTATTACATATAATTTAACAAAATTTAAGAAAACAAATCAAGGAACTTGTGTTAATCTTAAGCCGATTGTTTCTAAAAGAGATAAGGTTATTAAAGGTCAAGTTTTATGTGAAGGTTATGCCACAAATAATGGTGAATTAGCATTGGGCAGAAATATTAAAGTTGCATTTATGCCATGGAAGGGATATAATTTTGAGGATGCAATTGTTATTTCAGAGAAAGTTGTAAAAGATGATATTTTTACATCAATTCATATTGATGAATATTCTCTTGATGTAAGAGATACAAAATTAGGAAATGAAGAATTAACTAGTGACATTCCAAATGTATCAGAAGAAGCTACTAAAGATTTGGATGAAAATGGCATGATTAGGATTGGAGCTGAAATTAAGCCTGGCGATATTCTAATTGGAAAAATTACTCCGAAAGGTGAAAGTGATCCTACTCCAGAGGAAAAACTTCTTAGAGCAATCTTTGGAGATAAAGCAGGAGATGTTAAAGATGCGTCATTAAAAGCACCACCTTCATTAAATGGTATAGTAATTGAAAAGAAACTATTTGCAAGGGCAATAAAAGATAAAAGAAAAAGACTTCAAGATAAAGATGATATAAAAGAATTAGAAAGGATATTCGATGAAAAATTTGAAGATTTAAGAAAAGTTTTAGTTAAAAAATTGTTTAATGTAGTGTCTGGAAAAACATCACAAGGAATTTTCAATGATTTAGGAGAAGAAATTTTTCCAAAAGGAAAGAAATTTACATTAAAGATGTTAAATGCTGCTGATGATTACGCTCATTTAGTTGCAGGAAAATGGACAGGAGATGCTAATACAAATAGTTTAGTCTCTCAGATTATTCATAATTATAAGATTAAAGAAAATGATCTTCAAGGGTCATTAAGAAGAGAAAAATTTACAATTTCTGTAGGTGATGAGTTACCAGCAGGAATTATAAAATTAGCTAAAGTATATATAGCCAAGAAGAGAAAATTAAAGGTTGGAGATAAAATGGCAGGTAGACATGGTAACAAAGGCATTGTAGCTAAAATTGTAAGAGAAGAAGATATGCCATTTTTAGAGGATGGCACACCTGTAGATATTGTTTTAAATCCACTTGGAGTTCCTTCAAGAATGAATATAGGTCAGATTTATGAGACTGTACTAGGTTGGGCGGGTAAAAATCTTGATAAAAAGTATTCAACCCCAATATTTGATGGCGCCTCATTAGATGAAATTAATGAAATTACTTCTAATGCCGGTGTTCCTAAATTTGGTCATACTTATCTATATGATGGAGGAAGTGGAGAAAAATTTGATCAACCAGCTACTGTCGGAATTATATATATGTTAAAACTAGGGCATATGGTTGATGATAAGATGCATTCAAGATCAATTGGACCATATTCTCTTATAACTCAACAACCACTAGGTGGTAAGGCACAATTTGGTGGACAGAGATTTGGAGAAATGGAAGTATGGGCATTAGAAGCATATGGTGCATCAAGTACCTTAAGAGAAATATTAACCGTTAAATCTGATGATGTTGTAGGAAGAGCTAAAACTTATGAATCTATAGTTAAGGGTGATCCTATGCCAAAACCTGGACTACCAGAATCATTTAATGTATTAATGCATGAGCTTAAAGGACTAGCATTAGATATAAGATTAGAAGAATAATTTATTATTAATAATTTATCCATTTATTATGGCAAGAAAACACGATAAACCAGCTTTGAAATTTAACAAGATTTCTATAGGACTAGGATCTCCTGAGTCAATTTTAGCTGCATCAAGAGGAGAGGTTTTGAAACCTGAAACTATAAATTATAGAACACATAAGCCTGAAAGAGATGGTCTATTTTGTGAAAGAATTTTTGGGCCTATTAAGGATTATGAATGTGCATGTGGAAAATATAAAAGAATAAGATATAGAGGAATAGTTTGTGATAGATGTGGTGTTGAAGTTACTGAGAAAAAGGTAAGAAGAGATCGAGTAGGTCATATAAATCTTGTTGTTCCTGTAGCACATATCTGGTATTTTAGATCACTACCTAATAAGATAGGTTATCTACTTGGATTACCTTCAAAGAAATTAGATATGATTATATATTACGAGAGATATGTAGTTATTCAACCTGGTATTGCTGTAAATATTGAAGGTGAGCCTGTTAGTAAGATGGATTTTTTAACAGAAGAAGAGTACTTAAATATTTTGGAGACATTACCTCCAGAAAACATGTATTTAGATGATGAAGATCCAGAAAAATTTATTGCAAAAATGGGAGCAGAATGTCTTATTGATCTACTTTCAAGAATTGATTTAGATAAGCTTTCTTATGAATTAAGAGATAAGGCAAATAATGAAACTTCTAAACAAAGAAAAACTGAAGCATTAAAGAGACTTCAGGTAGTTGAATCATTGAAAGAAGGAAACCTAAATAGAGAGAATTTACCTGAGTGGATGATAGTGAAGGCTGTTCCAGTAATCCCGCCAGAACTGAGACCATTAGTTCCACTTGATGGAGGTAGATTTGCCACCTCAGATTTAAATGATCTTTATAGAAGAGTAATTATAAGGAACAATAGATTAAAAAGATTAATGGAAATCAAAGCTCCTGAAGTTATTTTGAGAAATGAAAAGAGAATGCTTCAAGAATCAGTTGATTCCTTATTTGATAATACAAGAAAATCATCTGCTGTAAAAACTGAGTCAAATAGACCATTAAAATCACTTTCAGATTCATTAAAAGGAAAGCAAGGTAGATTCAGACAAAATTTATTAGGTAAACGTGTTGATTATTCTGCAAGGTCAGTTATTGTTGTTGGACCTAATTTAAAATTATCTGAATGTGGGTTGCCTAAGAGTATGGCTGCAGAATTATATAAGCCTTTTATTATTAGAAAGTTAATGGAAAGAGGAATAGTAAAAACGGTAAAATCTGCAAGAAAAATTATTGACAGAAGAGATTCAGTTATTTGGGATATTCTAGAAAATGTCTTAAAAGGCCACCCTGTATTATTAAATAGAGCACCAACATTACACAGATTGGGAATACAAGCATTTCAGCCAAAATTAATTGAAGGTAAAGCCATACAATTGCATCCATTAGTATGTACAGCATTTAATGCTGATTTTGATGGAGATCAGATGGCAGTGCATCTTCCACTCGGGCCAGAAGCAATTCTTGAATGTCAACTCTTAATGTTAGCATCTCATAATATTTTGAATCCTGCTAATGGTTCTCCAATTACTGTTCCATCGCAAGACATGGTTTTAGGTTTATATTATATGACAAAATTAAAAGTATCAGATAAAGAGGTTAATGTAGTTGGTGAAGGTTTAACTTTTTATTCACCAGATGAGGTGATTATTGCATACAATGAAAATAAAGTTGACCTCAATGCATCTATAAAAGTAAGGACGTTAGATTATAATGATGATAAAACAGAACTTGTTAATAAAATTATTGAAACAACTGTTGGCAGGGTTTTATTTAATGAAAAAGTGCCAGAAAAAGCAGGATATATAAATGAAGTATTAACAAAAAAATCATTAAGAGATATTATTGGAAAAATTTTAAAAGTAACTAATGTTCCTGAAACAGCAGCATTTTTAGATGATATTAAAACGCTTGGTTATAAATTTGCATTTGAAGGAGGTCTGTCATTTAGTTTAGGAGATATAATTATTCCTAAAGAGAAATATAAGATGATTGATAAAGCAAATAAACAGGTTGATGTAATTAGAGCTAATTACAATATGGGTTTAATTACAAATAATGAGAGATATAATCAGGTTATTGATATATGGACTTCAACTAATGCAGAATTAACGGAGCTTTCTATGAAGAGAATTAGAGAAGATCAGCAAGGATTTAATTCTGTATATATGATGTTAGATTCAGGAGCTAGGGGATCTAAAGAACAAATTCGACAGCTTTCTGGAATGAGAGGTCTTATGGCAAAACCAAAAAAATCAACTGCAGGTGGAGGCGAAATTATTGAAAATCCAATATTGTCAAATTTTAAAGAAGGTTTATCAATTTTAGAATATTTTATTTCTACTCACGGTGCGAGAAAAGGTCTTGCAGATACTGCATTAAAAACTGCAGATGCAGGATATTTAACTCGTAGGCTTGTTGATGTTTCTCAAGATGTTATAATTACACAAGATGATTGTGGTACCTTAAGAGGTATTAATGTAGCTCCTTTAAAAAAGAATGAGGAAGTAGTAGAAAAATTAGAGGAAAGAATTGTAGGTAGAACAGCCTTACATGATATTCACGATCCAATAAATTCTGACTTAATTGCAGCTTCAGGTGATCAAATAAATGATGAAATTGCTAATAAAATAGAAAATTCTGCAATTGACAAAATTGAAGTTAGATCTGCTTTGACTTGTGAATCCAATAAAGGAATATGCGCGAAATGTTATGGAAGAAATTTGGCCACAGGAAAAGTGGTTCAAATTGGAGAAGCTGTTGGTGTCGTTGCTGCTCAATCAATTGGTGAACCCGGAACACAGCTGACCCTAAGAACATTCCATGTTGGGGGTATCGCTGGAAATATATCTGAGGAAAATACTCTTGTTTCTAAATATGATGGGAAAATTGAGATAGAAGATTTAAAGACTGTTAAGGGAACTGATAGTGAAGGAAATAATATAAATATCGTAGTTTCAAGATCATCAGAATTAAAGATAATTGATGCTACTACTGGATTGCTTTTAAGTAATAATAATATTCCTTACGGTGCTACTATATTTATTAAGAATGGACAAAAAATTAAAAGGGATACATTAATATGTCAATGGGATCCTTACAATGGAGTAATTATTGCTGATTTTTCTGGTAAGACTCATTATGAAAATATTGAACAGGGCATAACATATGAAGTTGAAATTGATGAACAAACTGGTTTCCAAGAAAAAGTAATAATTGAGTCTAGAAATAAAAAAATAATACCAACAATTCATGTAAAAAATAAAAAAGATGAAATAATTAGATCTTATAATTTACCTGTTGGAGCTCATTTGATGATAGATGATAATCAATCAATAGACCTTGGAAAAATACTAGTTAAAATACCTAGAAAATCTGCTAAAACAGGTGATATTACTGGTGGTCTTCCTAGAGTAACAGAATTGTTTGAAGCCAGGAATCCATCTAATCCTGCTATAGTTAGTGAAATAGATGGTGTTGTTTCATTTGGAAAAATAAAGCGTGGTAATAGAGAAGTTATTATTGAATCTAAAACTGGAGAAATAAGAAAATATCTAATCAAGCTTTCTAATCAAATTCTTGTACAAGAAAATGACTATGTAAAAGCTGGAACCTCTATGTCTGAAGGATCTATAACTCCAAATGATATATTGAATATTGAGGGACCTTCTGCTGTTCAACAATATTTAGTAAATGAAGTTCAGGAAGTATATAGACTCCAAGGAGTAAAAATTAATGATAAACACTTTGAGGTAGTTGTAAGGCAAATGATGCGAAAAGTAAAAATTCAAGATTCAGGTGATACTATTTTCTTAGAAGATCAATTAGTTCATAAATCTGACTTTATTTATGAAAATGACAGTATATATGGCAAAAAAATAGTTGAGGATTCGGGTGATTCAGAAAATTATAAAGTAGGACAAATAATATCTAGCAGAGAATTTAGAGATGAGAATTCAACGCTAAAAAGAGAAGATAAAAAAGAGCTTATTGCAAAAGTTGCTAAACCAGCAACTGCAACACCTATTTTACAAGGTATTACAAAAGCTTCACTTCAAACAAAATCATTTATTTCAGCTGCATCATTTCAGGAAACAACAAAAGTGCTTAATGAATCTGCTGTAAATGCTAGAGTTGATAATCTTAATGGACTTAAAGAAAATGTAATTGTAGGTCATAAAATTCCTGCAGGTACAGGTCTTAGAAAATATGATGATATATTAGTAGGATCAAATGAAGTATACGATGAATTAATTGATTCAAAACTAGAATCTGAGGAAGAGGAAGTTAATACTAATTAATAAAGAAAATTATGAGTTCAGAGAAAAAAAATTCAAAAGGAAAAATCAATATTGAAATTGATGAAAAAGTTTCAGAAGGAATTTATTCTAATCTTGCAATTATAAATCATTCAGTTTCAGAATTTGTAATTGATTTTATTGCTATAATGCCAGGTACTCCAAAAAATAAAGTAAAGTCCAGAATTATAATTACACCTCAACATGCAAAAAAATTATCAAAAGCCTTAAATGATAATATAAAGAGATTTGAAGAGCATTTTGGATCTATAAAGGATTATGAGAATCCTAATATTCAACTGAATTTTGGTCCTACAGGAAAGGCTTAGTCTATTGATTATTAAACTTTCTTTAGTATTTTCGTCATATTATGATTGATGATTTTGTTGTTCTTGTCAATAAAAATGACAAAAAGATAGGTTTAATGCCAAAAATGGAGGCTCATAAAAAAGGAGTTTTGCATCGAGCTTTTTCAGTTTTTATTTTTAATAATAAAAACGAGTTAATGATTCAAAAAAGAAATATAAATAAGTATCATTCACCTGGATTATGGACAAATACTTGTTGTAGTCATCAAAAGGATGGAGAATCTAATATTAGTGCAGGAAAGAGAAGACTTTTAGAAGAAATGGGTTTCTGTGTTGAACTAAATGAAATAGGTTCATTTATATATAATGTTGGAGTTGATAATGGATTAGTTGAGCATGAATTAGATTATATATTAGTTGGAAAATACAATGGTAATGTTAAAATAAATTCTGATGAGGTTGATAATTGGAAATGGATGCGTTTAGATAATATTAGAGTTGATATGAAAATAAGACCTAAAAGATATACTGAGTGGTTTAAAATAATTATGGATAATTATTATACTCAGTTAAAAAAATTATAGATGAAGGTAACAGTTAGTAGAAAAGCACATTTTAATGCTGCCCATAGACTTTTTAATAATAAGTGGTCACAGAAGAAGAATGATATAGTGTTTGGGAAGTGTAATAATCCAAATTTTCATGGACATAATTATGAGTTAATTGTAAGTGTGACAGGTGAAATTAATACTGATACCGGATATGTTATTGATATGGCATTTTTAAAAGATATTATTAAACAAGAAGTTGAAGATAAATTAGACCATAAGAATTTAAATTTAGATGTAAAAGAATTTAAATCAATAAATCCTACGGCTGAGAATATTTGTGTTTTTATATATAATAGAATTACAAACAGATTAGATTCAGATTTAGATTTAGAAATTACACTTTATGAAACCCCAAGAAATTTTGTAAAATATTCTGGAAGTTGAAAGATAATACGGGTATATATAGCAAGATAAAAGAAGAAATAGACACATTAGGATTTAATGTTGTAGACTATGATTTTAATAGGCCTTGGGGCGGATTTCTAGTGATTGATGAGAAGCAGAGATCATTATTTATATCTACTTTTTTTAATGACATAAATATTAATCTTTCTAACGATACAAGATTAAGTCCAAAAATTCTTATTGTTGATCCTAACAGTAGGTTGTCATGGCAATACCATTTTAGAAGAAAAGAGATTTGGAAAATTTATAGAGGTTCTGTGGGCGTGATAAGATCAAAAAATGATATTGAAACTCAAATGAATATTCATAAAAGTGGTGATGCTATTACTTTTGATATTCAGGAAAGACATAGGCTTATAGGCTTGAAAAATATTGGTGTTGTAGCTGAGATTTGGCAACATACAGACATCAATAATCCTTCAGATGAAAATGATATAGTAAGGCTTCAGGATGATTATAACAGAAAATAGTTTTTTTTAGTTACTATTCTATAATTTTCTTTAATTCTACTCCATATTTGGATTCTGAAATTTCCTTTTTATAAGAGTTATAAATTTTAGTTAAATAATCAAAGCCAGTAAATACTCCCCCTTGAATGGCAGCTACCTCTTTAATTTCTTTATTATATTTTAATGCTAGATAGGGTGAAATTATTTCTTTACTATTATTTGTTATATAATTAATTACAAACAGAATCTTTCTTTTTTCCAGTTTTTCTCTTAAAATTGATATTGAGTCAATTTCTTTTTGATTACCTTTTATTGACTCCTCAATCTGTAGTTCTAATAGTTCTAAATCTTCTTCTTCAAATTTTATTATAAATGAATTAAATTCCTTAAGCTTTAATTGTTGTTTAGAGCCTGAAAATTGAGCATCAAACTGAAATCTTTTGCTAGTTGTACTTAATGTCATTGTTCCAGTTTCAGCAAAAAATTCAACTTCATCAGTATCAGAGTTTCCTAATCTTAAAGTTAGAATTTGAGGTTCTTCTATATAACATTTCAATGCGAATAATGAAGAATCATCAATTTTAGTTGAATCTAAAATAATTGAATTGGATTCTAATAAGTAGATTTTTTCACTAGTAAGTCCATCAATTTTTCCGCTCAACTCAAAATTTTTCTGCTCAATTGAACAAGAAAGAGTTAATAGCACTATTAGTATTGAATACTTTTTCATTATCTAAAAATCAAGCCAATAGGTTAGTTTTAGATTTAGGGATCTATTTTTAACCCTTGGAATAAATAAACTATGATCCCTGTCTTCAGTATAATAATTATCATTATATACCAGGAATAAATCAGACAGTGGAGCAAAGCGCCATTGTAATCTTGTGTTTAAACTTAAATTTTCTCTTTGATTACTATATTGTACAAGTGTTGCCCAATATAAATTTTTTGTAAATGTGAATTCAAATCTTGGAGCAATTAAAATTATATCAGCACTTGGATAAGGATCTGGCAGTTTGATTCTATCATAATTAATTTCTATTGAACTAGTAAATTTTGGTTGGATTCTATAAGAAAACATTAATTCTGTAGAAAGTTCAGACCCATTATAAAATTTACCAAATGATTGTTCAACTCTGTATGTAAATTCACTTGATGAAAAATAATTATTATACTCTAATTCAAAAGTTGTATAATGATATTCACTATTAGCTGGTAGAGGAATACTATTTTCACTTCTAGTAGGATCAAAATCATCATACAAATAAGTATATTGATTTTTCATCTCTAAATTAAAACTATCTCCACTATTGAATTGCCCCTCCCATCTTGAAATAATAAAATAGTCTGAGAGTTGATAATTTAATTCAGGCCTCCAAATTATTACTGGAGTTACTTCGATCCCATGGCTTTGTATTTTTTTATTTTCTGGCCAAAATTTATATCCTATATTTGGATTTATTTTTAAAATTCCTGTTCTTTTTATAAAACCTAAATCAGATCTATAATTATCACCTACATATAAGCCGCTTACTCTAAAAGTTAGGTTTTTTGAATTATAGCCAGTCTTTATTCCCATTGAAAAATCTTTATTATTTTCAGAAGGGGAGAAAGATTTATGAAAATAATATTTTCCCGTCCATTTGCTATCTTTTGATGCAAGATTATAATCGATACCAATTACTCTATTGTATTCTTCATCTTCACCTAAAAACTCATAATCTTTAGTTGCTTGTCTATTGATAAACATAAAGCTAATATTTGATCTATTAAACACTTTGTGTTGAAGTGCAATAATAGCATTATTTGTAGCTGCAATTTCATTGTCTAGATCTTCTTCAGTTTGCATGTTTAAAACTCCTATTCTAAAATCACTATTTATTTTTCCACTTAGCTTTAGTCCACCACTGATTTTATTTTGAATACTATTCCCATCTAAATCTTTCGCAATACCAATCCTTCTTGAGAAAAAAGGATTTGCATCACGCTTGTCACCAAAGCCTGAAAACAAATCACTATTCTCAATAAAAAATTGTCTTTTTTCCGGTAATGAAATTTCATATCTACTTAAATTGGTTATTTGTTGATCAACTTCTACCTGTGAAAAATCAGGATTAAGAGTAAGGTCTAACGTCAATGAATTGTCTATA
>Ga0209445_1000917_pt1 | contig 16279 bp, 13 predicted proteins | sample MarorgKNORR_S2LV_4_FD_188223 | JGI IMG/M metagenome (GOLD analysis project Ga0209445, IMG submission 188223) | Marine microbial communities from the Southern Atlantic Ocean, analyzing organic carbon cycling - NADW_A/KNORR_S2/LV (SPAdes) (version 2) | ecosystem: Environmental > Aquatic > Marine >...
TGCTGTGCCGAGCCTACCAGAGAGCAGTTGCGTATTGGCACCGGTCTTGAATTTGCGCACACTGGCGTGACGTCGACGACATTCAAAGGAGGCGACGACTTGCTTTCGCAAAGACAACAGTTCGATTACGCCGTGGGCGACATGGGCATCAATCTCTATTTCATGTCCGCGATGACGTATTTGTTGTTTTTCTACACCGACGTGTACGGGCTTTCCGCGGAAATCGCGGCCGGTGTTTTTCTGGTTGCGCGCATTGTCGATGCGATTACCGACCCCATCATGGGATTTCTAGCGGATCGTACGCGGACTCGCTGGGGTAAGTTTCGGCCGTATGTGTTGTTCGGTCCGGTCCCATTGGCTGTCATTGCGGTGGCGACATTCACTGTGCCGGATTTTGACGAGGTAGGACAAATCATATGGGCGTACGTGACGTATACGCTCTTTGGCATCATCTACACTGTGGTGACGATTCCGTACGCTGCCCTTAGTGCCGTAATAAGCAATGACTATCAAGAACGATCAGGCTTTACCTCGGTACGGATGATGTTTGCGCTTGCGGGCGGGACGATCGTTAGCGTTGGCATGTTGCCACTGGTCGACGTTTTCGGCGGCGAAGCGATCGGGTTTCAATGGACCATGATTGTGTTTGGCGTGATGGCGACATTGCTCTTGTGGCTGACGTTTCGCGGTACCGAGGAGGGTGCGTTTCAGGACGTCACCACCAGTAAAGTTAGTTTCCGCGACAGTGTTCGGGTCGTTGTGGCGAATGTGCCGTTATGGATCACCATCGCGCTTTTTAGCTTAGGCATGCTCGCGTTCACGTTCCGTTTCAGTACGGCACCTTTTTACTTCAAGTACAGCATGGGGCGCGAAGATCTTATTCCGCTGTACATGTTGGTCACGCTCGCCGTGATGTTCCCGGGTCTGTTGGCTGTACCTTGGCTTTCCCGAACGTACGGAAAAGCCGGGGCGGTACGTGTTGGTGCTTTGATCGCAATGGTGGGTGCGGTCGGGTTTTACTACACGCCCGTGAGCGATGTTTGGTTGGTGTTTGTTTGGGGATCCGTATTGGCTATTGGCGGCTCGCCTATCATGGTCCTAGGCTGGGCGATGCTCGCCGACACGGTCGAACATGGGGAAGTGCAAACGGGAATTCGAGCGGAGGGTGTGGTCTTCTCGACAGCTAGTTTTTTCCAGAAGCTTGCCAAAGCCATCGCGGGATCGGGTATCGCAATGATGCTAGCTTGGTTCGGTTTTGTCGCCAATCAAGAGCAGTCGCAAGAAACCGTGGCAGGGTTACTCTTCATGATCGCCGTTTGTCCGTTGCTATTTAATGCGCTTCTGTTTCTCGTTTCCTTAGCGCATCGCTTGGACGGGAGGCGTCACGCGGAGATCGTCCGCGATCTATCTGAACGCGCGATTGTGTCACAGGGCGATCACTCAAACTGATACGGCGACTTGATATCCATCACGCGACCCCAAACGTTCAAAATAGCCGCGCGCGTTGGGATGATCGTTCTCCAACACCTTAAAGCGGTCGGCCAGCATTAACGTATAGCCCATCATAATGTCGGCCGCAGAAAACGTGTCGCCGACGAGAAACTCGGTTTTACCTACCGTGTCGTTCACCGCGTCAAGGCAACTGAGAGCTCGAGCGCGCGCATCCTCAACGACGGCTGGGATTCGCTCGGCTTCCGGTTTCATTACCGTGTGGTGTGCGATGTCGCCGAGTGGGCGAGCAAACGTAGCTTCTGCAAACCAACACCACTGCAAATACATCGCGCTTTCTGGCGTTCCGGGTTTCGGCATTAGTCGACCATTGCCGTAGCGATCAAGTACGTATTGAAGCATCGCTCCGGATTCAACCATTGTGAAATTTTGGTCGTCCATGGCCGGAACTTTTCCCGTCGGGGATTTCGCGCGCCACTCCGGCGACTGCCGAAAGGTCTGAGAAAAATCGATACTCTCAATTTCGTACGGGACCTCAAGTTCCTCGCAGAGCCATATAACGCGCACCGAACGCGTTCCTTGGACGTGGTAAATCTTCACGTGCACTACCTATTTGACCTAAAGGAAAATAGTTTAATTGAAGTCGACGCATCCGTCGTATCACCCCGGTCCGCTTGTCTGGTCTTTTTCGGCTGGCTAAGGCACGCTCAATGGATTGAAAGATTTGAGGGACGGGTGTTTGGGTATCGCGATTGAAGAAGAGAATCATTACGGCTTCCGGTTGTCCGACGAGCTGATCCTTCTCAGGGATCAGATACGGCGCTTCATGCGCGAAGAAGTAAAGCCGATCGAAGACACCTTGCCTCACGATGCTATTGGTTGCGGTCGTGAAGATCGGATTCGCCTTCGGGCGATGGCGGAAGCGATGGGGCTCACGCGACTTACCGTTCCTGAGGAGTATGGTGGAAATCCGGTCAGTGCGATGGCTCGAGCGGTGATTGCGGAAGAGTCTTCTAAGTGCCGTCTCGGCGGTTATGCGCCCGCGCTGGGTGCGTTCGGCGGTGGCCCTCCAAACATTATTTGGGGTGGAACACCTGAACAGATTGAACGTTATGGAATTCCATGCGTCGAGGGGAAGATGCGTGCTTTTGTCGCCATTACGGAACCAACCGGGGGGTCGGATCCCAGGAACAACATTTCGACGCGGGCCGAAAGAGATGGTGATGAGTGGGTTCTTAACGGGCGCAAAATGTGGATCACAGGTGCGGAGGGTGCGGATTTCGGTATCCTATTTGCACGCACGCGTGACGGTACCGCCGAAGCGCCACCTGAAATCACGGCGTTTATTGTAGAGCCGACATTCTTTGGAATAAATTTTAATGAAATCAAAGTTATACGAGCTTTATCTCCTTACGAAATTATCCTCGAAAATTGCCGTGTCCCCGTTGGGAATGTCCTCGGGACTGTCGGTCAAGGTTTTGGCGTGGCACAGAGTTGGTTAGTGGACGCGCGCATACCTTATGCCGCGGGATGTATTGGGATGGCGCAAGAGGCACTCGATATGGCATGTGGTTGGGTAAAACAACGACCCACAAGGGACGGCATGTTGGCCGACAAACAGGCAATTCAGTGGATGATTGCGGATTCAGAAGTCGAGTTGAGAGCCGCTCGTATGCTCGTGTACGACGCTGCGTCCAAGGTGGATGCCGGTCAGTCGGGCAAGGTGGATGCCTCGATTTGTAAACTCTACGGGACCGAAACGGCAGGACGCGTGGTCGACCGCGCGATCCAAATGTTTGGGGGTATGGGCGTTGCCCAAGAGATGCCGCTCGAGCGGTGGTATCGAGAACTTCGCGTCAAGCGCATTGGGGAAGGACCCTCCGAAGTGCATCGTATGGTGATCGCACGCGATAAATTGAGGAACACTAACGGAGGAGTGTATTTTAGTTAGCGTCTGATGCGCCGGCGGGCAGTGACGACCTCGGTATTAAGCCCCAACCAATGCATACGCCCCATATAACGCGCGTGTTCGATTTTGAGGCAACGGTCCATCACGACGTCGAGGCCGGCGTCGGCGGCGATGGCGGCCCCTTCATCACTGATGACTCCAAACTGAAGCCATAAAGCTTTGGCGCCAATGGCTACGGCTTCTCTAGCTAGCGCGGGTACGGCGGAGGGATCTCGGAAAACGTTGACGACGTCGACCGCATCGCCGACGTCGGACAATGAGTTAAAACATGGCTGGCCGAGGACTTCTTCTTCTCGGGGATTAACCGGGATGATTCGGTAGCCATGTCTTTGCGCGTAATAGCCCACAAAGTGACTGGCACGCAACGTGTTGGCCGACAAACCGACGACGGCGACGGAGCGGCTGGTGCGCAACACACGCTGTATTGTGGCTGGGTCCTGATACTTAATCGTTTTAGGCAAAGGCCTGCTCCAAATCCCATTGAAGGTCGTCGATATCCTCGATCCCGATCGAAAGGCGAATTGTCCCGGGCGCGATACCGGCAGCTTGCAGTTCGTCGTTGTTGAGTTGTCGGTGGGTGGTACTGGCGGGGTGGATGATCAGACTCTTTGCGTCCCCAACGTTGGCGAGGTGTGAGAACAGCTGCACCTTGCGGATGAAATTCTGACCCGCGCTGCGACCGCCCTCGAGTTCAAAACAGAAAACGGCGCCGGCGCCGTTAGGAAGATACTTCTCTAACAAGGCAGCGTTTTCTCTGTAGTGCAACGCGGGATGGCTGACGCTGACGACGTCGGATCGAGCGTCCAACCAAGTTGCTATGCCGAGAGCGTTTGACACGTGTCGATCCATCCGGAGCGGTAACGTTTCTATGCCTTGCAGGAAAAGGAACGCGTTGAAAGGACTCATGCATCCGCCTAAATCACGCAGTGTCTCGGAGCGTAGTTTCATGAGAAAGCCATACATCCCAAATGTTTCGTGGAAAGCGAGCCCGTGATACGCATCGGATGGTTCGGCGATGACGGCAAACTTGCCATTGGACCAATCGAAATCCCCGGAATCGATCACCACGCCGCCGATGCTAGTTCCGTGACCGCCAAGGAACTTGGTCGCCGAGTGAACAACGATATCAGCCCCCCACTCGATGGGTCGACACAGGTACGGCGTAGCAAAAGTGTTGTCCATAACCAAAGGTATCGAGTGACGGTGCGCGACCGCGGCGATTCGCTCAATGTCCATGACGTTACCACCAGGATTACCGATCGTTTCGCCGAAGAATAGACGGGTCTGTTCAGTCGTAGCGCTATCCCATTCATCGGGGTCGTCCGGATCGACGAACGTTAGCTCGACCGACAATTTCTTGAACAAGTGCTTGAGCTGAGTAATCGATCCGCCGTAGAGCGCTCGTGACGCAACGACATGGTCTCCGGGAGAAAGTAATGTAAAGAACGTGGCGGATTGCGCGGCGAGTCCGCTGGCGAAGGCAACGCCGCCAACGCCGCCTTCGAGGTTCGCAATCCGTTCTTCGAAAGCGGCGACCGTCGGATTCATGATCCGCGAATAGGTATTGCCGTATTCCTGCAAGTTAAAGTAAGCGGCTGCGGATTCGGGATCTTCGAAAACGTAACTGCTCGTTTGAAAGATGGGGACTGCACGAGCACCGGTTTCAGGTTCCGGCCGAGCTCCTGCATGTAACGCTCGCGTCCGAAAACCAAATTGCCGGTCCGGTAAATCTGTCATGCTGGCAACATGACGTTCCTATAGGGCGGTGTCAATTCATCCGGGATGGCCGGAATTGGGTGGGTGCTATGATTAAGCGATGCGGCAACCACCCGTCGATTACATCGAGCGCACGCGTGAGCAGTATGCGGCGCTCGGATATCCACCTTATCAATGGGTACGGAATCAAGAGTCTCTGGCTCTGTCGATCCCGACGAAGCCGATGCACGAGTGGCGTGTCGGACTGATCGCTTCCGGAGGTATATACGTTGCGGGGCAGGTCGCCTTTCATTACCGCGATGACATTAGCTATCGCGAAATTTCTTTTGATACGCCAACGGATCGGATTAGAACGACGCACTTCGCGTACGACCTAACCGATTCGCGCCGCGACCCCAATGTCGTTTTTCCAATCGACACGCTGCGTGGTCTGGTACGAGAAGGTACCGTCGGTGAGCTTTCACACTGCGCATATACTTTTATGGGCGGAATTTACTCGGCCCGAAAAGTCCGTGACGTGCTGGCACCAGCGCTCGTGACCAGGCTGCTGCAAGATAAAGTTGACGTCGCCTTGATGGTTCCGGTGTGACCCGTTTGCCACCAGTCCGTCGGACTGATCGCCCGTGAAGCAGAAAGCCGGGGCATTCCGTCGGTGAGCCTCTCTAGTGCCTGGTCGATTAGTCGGTTAGTGAACCCTCCTCGGATGGTTTACCTCGACTTTCCGCTCGGTCATACCGCGGGTCGCGCCCACGACGTTCAATCTCAAAAGGCGGTCGTCATGGCGGCGCTCAGATTGCTGGAAGAGGCAAGGGATCCGGGGAGTGCCACGACGCTCTCCCAGCGATGGTCTACCGACGATGCGTGGAAGGATGCTGTCATGCGACCCAAGATCAAAGCGGGTCGCGACGGGGCGTTTGACGATCGTGTGGAACGCTTTGCTACGCCTCAATACCAGGAATCGGAAGACGCTGATCTCGTGACGGGGGATTGTTCGACGTGTGTTTGGTTAGAAGCGTAGATCGGATAGGCCCATTGAGTTTATCGGATCAAATGGCGCAGACTGCTGTTTTTGACACTGCGGATATTGTATGACGGTCGTTCGTCAGAAAGACCTGATTGCCAGCGTTGCCGACGCTCTGCAGTACATCAGTTACTACCACCCGCCAGATTTCGTTCGTGCGATGACTGAAGCCTACGAACGGGAAGAGTCGCCGGCTGCTAAAGCGGCGTTAACGCAGGTGTTGGTGAACTCCCGAATGTGCGCTCTCGGACACCGCCCCATCTGCCAAGATACTGGCATCGTGATCGTGTTTCTTGAGGTTGGCATGGATGTCCAATGGGAATCGGAGCTGTCTGTTGAAGAAATGATCAACGAAGGCGTACGGCAAGCCTATATGGATGCTTCGAATCCGCTGCGCGCATCGGTACTTTGGGATCCCGAAGGCGACCGGACCAACACCCTCGATAATACGCCGGCGGTGATACATACCCGGATCGTTCCGGGAGCCGAGCTCAGAGTTGAAATTGCAGCAAAAGGCGGCGGTAGCGAGGCAAAAGCGAAGTTCACAATGTTGAATCCGTCAGACTCGGTGGCCGACTGGATTCTTGACGTCGTCCCAACGATGGGTGCTGGATGGTGCCCGCCGGGAATCCTTGGGGTCGGGATTGGCGGAACCCCTGAAAAGGCGATGCTGCTGGCGAAAGAGGCGATGATGGAGCCGATCGACATCCACGAACTGAAAGAGCGTGGCGCACAAAATAGAGCCGAAGAGCTTCGTCTTGAGCTGTACGATCGGGTCAATGCGCTCGGTATCGGAGCCCAGGGACTCGGTGGTCTGACCACGGTGCTCGACGTCAAGGTGAAGGACTACCCGACGCACGCGGCCAATAAACCGGTTGCCGTCATCCCGAACTGCACCGCCACCCGGCACGTCCAATTTGTGCTCGATGGGTCTGGTCCAGCAGTCCTTGAACCGCCGGACCTTGACGATTGGCCAGACATTGCCTTCGAGATGGGACCGGACGTAAAACGCGTCAACGTCGATTCAATCACGGCTGAAGATGTTGCTGACTGGAAAGCCGGCGACACCATACTTCTAAGTGGAAAACTATTGACGGGTAGGGATGCCGCGCATCAACGTCTCATGGAGATGTTGCAGAATGGAGAATCGCTACCGGTCGATTTTCGTAATCGGTTTATTTATTACGTGGGCCCGGTCGATCCGGTGGGAGCCGAAGTGGTCGGTCCAGCGGGTCCGACCACGGCAACGCGTATGGATAAATTTGTTGGTGAGATGCTCGACAAGACGGGACTTCTTGGAATGATCGGTAAAGCGGAGCGTGGTGACGTAGCCATTGAAGCGATTAGAGACTTTGGTGCTGTCTCACTGGTCGCGGTTGGGGGGGCCGCGTACCTCGTTTCCAAAGCCATTGTGGGTGCGCGTCTCCTCGCGTTCGAGGACTTGGGTATGGAAGCGATCTACGAATTTGAAGTTAAAGATATGCCTGTGACCGTAGCGGTTGACCCTCGCGGCGAATCGGTACACAAGACAGGACCTTCCCATTGGCGAGCGGAAATGGCGGGTCGTATCCAAACCGTCGAAGGTTAGGACTGGAGTTCTTCGAGCGACTCGAAATAGTGCAACGTATCTGGATTTGCTAACGCGCTTGAGTTTTTTACAGGACGTCCGTGGACAACCTCCCGCACGGCAATTTCTGCGATTTTTCCGGATAGGGTCCTCGGGATATCAGGGACGGCCACGATCCGGGAGGGGACATGACGAGGCGACGTGTTTTCCCGAACCTTCGTACGAATCATGGCGGCGGTCTCTTGCGTGAAGGATCTACCGTCTTGCATCACGACGAACAGAACTACCCGAGTATCTCCGTCCCATTCTTGGCCGATGCATAGTGCTTCTTTAACGGTATCGATCGATTCGACCTGGCGGTAAATTTCCGCTGTTCCGATTCGAACGCCCCCGGGATTAAGCACGGCGTCGCTCCGACCGTGGATAACGAAACCTCCTGTGACCGATTTTTTTTCAGCGAAATCACCGTGGGCCCAGGTTTGGGGATAGCGATCGAAATAGGCGCTTCGTAGCAAAACGTCACCAGGATCGTTCCAAAATCCGATGGGGGTGCTTGGAAAAGGACGAGTACAAACCAACTCGCCTTTGGTATCGATGATTGAAGAAGCGTCGTCGCTGAACACGTCAACGGCCATTCCTAATCCAGGCGCTTGAATCTCGCCTTCGTAAACGCCGCCCCATGGATTCCCGAGCACGAAGCAAGATATTAAATCGGTACCACCCGAAATGGAGGCAAGCCAAACGTCTGACTTGAAGCTCGTGTATACGTATCGAAAAGATTCATGTGTTAGGGGCGATCCGGTGGAGAAGATGGCACGAAGGGAACTGAGGTCATGGCTAGATTTAGGTTCGATGCCCGCTTTTTCGATACTGGCGATGTATTTAGCACCGACCCCGAATAGCGATATCGCCTCCTCGTCGATCAAGTCGATGAGTGCTGTCGAGGTCGGATGAAACGGTGATCCTTCGTATAAAATTAAGGTGCATCCGGTCGCAAGACCAGACACCAGCCAGTTCCACATCATCCAGCCGCAGGTCGTGAAAAAGAACAGCACGTCGTCGCGTTGTAGATCGCAATGCAAGACGTGTTCTTTGGTGTGTTGAATGAGCGTCCCACCGGCACCATGGACGATGCATTTCGGTTTACCCGTCGTCCCTGACGAATACATGACGAACAGTGGATGGTCGAATGGGAGACGTCGAAAGTCCGGCATGGTTTCCGCCCGTTTACGAATTTCGCGAAATCCGTCGTTCCGCAATCCCAGTAGCGAACACCAGATCACGTGTTGAATCGACCCAATACTTTTCGCCACGTTATCTACGTTGCCGGTAATGTCGTAGGTTTTGCCGTTGTAGGTGTAGCCGTCGCATGCAACCAGTACTTTCGGCTTAATTTGACCAAATCTATCGAGCGCGCCCTCGACACCGAAATCGGGGGAGCAAGATGACCACACGGCGCCGAGCGAAGCGGTCCCGAGCATCGCGATGACCGTTTCAATGACGTTGGGCATCCAACCAGCGACGCGGTCGCCCGTTTCGACGCCGAGATCTTTGAGTTCAGCGGCGAACTTCGCGACCTCGATACGCAATTCGGTATAGGTCATTGCCACGCGTTTGCCCTGCTCCGTGATGGCAACCAAAGCGACATGGTCATCGTCGTAGCGTAGGAGGTTTTCGGAAAAATTGAGGGATGCTTGGGGAAACCAGCGACTGCCAGGAAAAGTGTCGGGGTCGATGATGACGTTGTCGCCGGGATCGCCGACGATGTCACAGAACGACCAGACAGACGACCAAAAAGAATCTTGCGAAGTAATCGACCATTCATGCAGCGCTGGAAATTCGTCGGGCGTGAAGCCGTGCTGTTTGGCGAACACGGTCAGATTGCGACGATCGATCTGGTCTTGGTCAGGTTTCCATAGGAGATTTGATGCCATCAAGCCGGTTCAATTTGTTGCGACGTTCAAGCCTAGGAGGATACCTCGTTTCAATTTTGGGGGACGGAATCGTCAATATGATTCGAGCCGAAACGACCACCAGTGGGAGGGTCGGGGAGGCGGCGATGTTGCTGCGGATCGCCCGCGCCTTTTGTTGGCCCTAGCCCGCCAAGCTCGATCCAGTGTGGCGTCATCAAGTACGCGAACCATTTTGACTGGATATACGGAGTCAAGGATTTTGATGCGACCGTGCGGTATTTCCATCGCTACCGTGGACCAGTGTTTACCGTCGCAACGAGCGCAACTAACGAACAATTCTGATCGGTCCGCCATGCAGTTGAGATTGATCGAATGGGGGATGAAACCGGAAACCTCGAGTTGGCAGAGAGCGGCGTCATTCGCGAAACTCCAATCCACCACGGTATCGTCCACGACCTCTCCAAACACCCAGGCGCCTGGACTTCGGTCACACGGACACTGAGCCACCCAGACACTGGCAGAAATTGCTACGAGTCCCATGACGATGCTGACTATTTTTACCACGCGGACTCCTTAGCGGATTTGCCACGAGTTCATGATGGGGGCGTTGGCGTTGGGCGATCGGCGATCAGTCGGGCAATCCAAGGACTCGCTTGGCAATGATGTTGAGCTGCACCTCAGAGCTGCCGCCCGCGATGGTCCCCGCTTTGCCAAACAGCCACGATCGTGTGTCGTTGAGGGCATTATCGTCGAATACGTCACCCTGCCATCCAATTCCCGCCGAGCCGCGCATGCCAATTAACGCTTCCATCCGCCGAGTATCGAGCTCGGTCGCATAGTACTTGAACATTGATGTTGCAAACGTGGGCGTTGAGTCCGAGGTATTTTCCTCGATCGCTCGTCGTTGAGTGAGAGAAAAAGCTTGCCGGTCCATATTGATCGTGGACACCGTCTCCCGACCATTTGCATCGGCGATTCTTGATCCGGTCTTTCCATAAAACGACAGCGCGGATTCCGCCAGCGAGTTGCTGCGACCGCCGCCTCCGAGGGATCCCATCCCCGAAATCATTGAGCGTTCGTGTTGCAAGAGACGTTTCGCTACGCTCCAACCACGGTTCTCTTCGCCGATAAGGTCTGTTTTCGGTACTTTGACGTCGTCAAAAAAACACTGACAGAAAGGTGAGTTTCCAGCAATGAGAACGATGGGCTTGATCGAAACGCCGGGATCGTCCATCGAGAATAAAACAAAGCTGATCCCATCGTGTTTAGGTACTTCAGTGTTTGTGCGCACGAGGCAGAAGATCCAGTCGGCAAAGTTAGCGCCCGACGTCCAGATTTTTGAACCGTTGATCAAATAATAGTCGCCTTGATCGACCGCGCGGGTTTGGAGTGAGGCGAGATCCGAGCCAGCGTTGGGTTCTGAATATCCTTGGCACCACCGAACTTTGCCGTTGGCGATACTTCTTAAATGGCGAGACTTTTGGTCGTCGGTACCGTGTTCAAGTAGCGTCGGGCCAATCATCGTCACACCCATGCCGGAGAGAGGTGTAGGCGCGCGGGCCATGGCCATTTCCTGTTGCAACACTTTTGCTTGGGTTGAACTCAGTTCGGCACCACCAAATTCCTTGGGCCACGAGGGTACCGTCCACCCTTGTTCGTAGCACGATTCAAACCAACGTAAGGTGTCCGGATTTTGGACCGTTTCCTTTGTCCCGCCTGAGTATTCTTCTCCGCGGGCGACGAGCCCCTCGGGCAGATTTTCCTGGAGCCAAGCTCTCGTGTCGGCTCGAAATTCTGTCAGGTCACTCACCGAATTCCCTCCCACGCATTGCGTTCTTGTGATTCTGGGTCCGTTATTTGACCCGATTCGTCATCAAAAATCATGGTGTTACGAGCTTCGCTCGAATACGAGGCCCAGCCTGGATTGCCATCGCAAATAAACTCGATCCACGCGCGATGCATGCGGTCTGCTACATGTTGCGGAGTTGGACCTGGTCCGATGAAATTGTCGACGCCGGCCTGATCGAGGTTATCGAAGGCGAAGGGGATTTCGAGAGCGTGCGTGGCTTTCAGATTCCCGCTGAACGCGCGCGACTCCCAATTGAACTGATAGAGCCAGTTACGCTCAGTGTAGGGTCTTGCTTCCAACAGACGAATGGCCGGAATACGAAACATAAAGTCGGTAGAGATAGCGGTCATTAGATCGGTCGCGGAGTCGTTGGGCCGTGCGTTGCGGTAGTGTTGTAAGAGGTGCTCGTCGCCCATTTCGCGAGCTCGTCTCTCGAGTTGACTGTCGTTTATTTGATCTTCATAACCCCACAACGTGGTCTCGTGATGATTGGAGCCGGTCATCACGGCCACGTCGGACCCAACCCCAGCCCGAATTGCATCGAGAGGGGACTCGGGAAGCAGGGCGTTCCCGACGACTGGGTAGAAAGCGGATACCGAGACACCCAGCGTCTCGCGGGTATCGGGCGTTTCGAGTTTTGTGATGGTTTGCCGTTGGGCTTGGAGAATTTGTTCAGCGGATGCAGCCATAAATTGAACCGGACCATCCGCGTCGAGTTCTTGCAGAAAGGTATCGGCCACCAATTTTCCCGCTTCGCCGGGGAGGGTATGGTGAGCTGCCCCGCTTTGAGGTATGGCGTGTCGATAAAGACCGTTGGTCGCAGGCATACCGAGAAGCGTTGAGACGCTAAAGCCACCGGCCGATTCGCCGGCGATCGTCACTTTAGTTGGATCCCCACCGAACCGTTCGATGTTTTGTTGAACCCATTCAAGCGCTAACAGCTGATCGAGCAGACCGTTAATACCGGAAAACTCGTACTCGGTACCAAAGGTCGATAAATCCGTGAATCCGAGTGCTCCAAGACGGTAATTGATACTGACCACCACCATGTCGCCATGGAGCGCAAATCGAGCCCCGTTGTACCAAGGAATACCGCCTTGTCCGGTGCGGTATGCGCCACCATGTATCCAAACCAATACTGGGCGTCGATTGCTGGTCGTCCCGGGTGTGGTGATGTTGAGGGTGAGGCAATTCTCGTCCCAGCGAACGTTCGGTGCATCGCTGAGACCGCTACCGGGAAGTTGCGGTGCGGCTGCCCCGATTTTCTTTGTGGTCAGAACTTCCGACCAAGGCTCGTGCGCTTGCGCTCGCCGAAACCGCCTCGATTCCGTTGGCGCTGCAGCGTAAGGGATGCCGGCGAAAAAAAATGTGCCGTCCTTCTCGCGGCCTTCGATCGGCCCGGTCGTTGTTTCTACCATGGTCATCATGTACATGGCCTCCCGTCGCCCGATCGTACCGTAATTTAACAGGTCGTATGTAGGACGTGATTTGCAGAAGACGCGGAGCATTGCAATGCTTACAGCATATTGAGGAGTTACCGTGATGAACGCGAACCTATTCGCACGGTTCAACATTGTATTTGCTGCGCATGCCGCTGAAGCATGTATGCGGCTGCCCGATGGCACCGCGTGGACCTTTGACGATTTACAGCACGCAACCGGTCGCATGGCGGCGGCTCTGCGCGAGGAAGGCGTTGGCCCCGGTGATCGCGTGGTTGTGCAAGTGTCAAAAACGCCAGATGCGATTGCACTTTATCTCGCCACGCTTCAAGTCGGAGGGGTGTACGTCCCCTTGAATACCGACTACACAGGGTCGGAGGTAGCGTACTTTCTCCGCGATGCAGAACCTTCACTGTTCGTCGTAGGGGTCGGTTCGAAGACGGGTGTGACGACGTTAACGTTGGATGAATACGGCGAAGGCTCCCTTAAAGACCTTGCTTCGTCGGTGGATCCTGATCGTCACATCGCCGAGCGCCGTAGTGAGGATTTGGCGGCCATTCTCTACACGTCGGGAACCACGGGCCGTTCGAAAGGAGCGATGCTGACGCACGGCAATTTGACGAGCAACGCAGATACTTTGATTACCTATTGGGGATGGCGACCCGACGATGTGCTCCTGCACGCGCTGCCGATCTACCATGTGCATGGTCTTTTCGTGGCAACCCACTGCGTATTGCTAACCGGTAGCTCAATGATTTTCCTACCGCGATTTGATGTGGAGGCGCTTGTTCAACACTTGCCATCGTCCACTGTTCTTATGGGAGTCCCGACCTTCTATACGCGTCTACTAGGCTCAGCACTTTTTACACGGGAAGTGACTGCCGGCATCCGCTTATTTGTGTCGGGATCAGCGCCACTGACCGAGCAGACGTTCGAGGCGTTTGAGCAGCGGACAGGGCATCGGATATTAGAACGCTATGGGATGAGTGAAACTGGAATGAATACCTCCAATCCCCTAGATGGTATACGTGCCGCCGGAACCGTTGGGTTCCCGCTTCCTGGGATTGAAGCGCGCATCACGAATGAAGCGGGTGAGTCGTTACCACCAGGCGAAATTGGCGGCATCGAAGTCCGTGGGCCGAACGTATTTTCTGGGTATTGGCGCATGCCAGAGAAAACGCGAGATGAATTTCGAGACGATGGCTATTTTAAGACAGGTGATATGGGGATCGTCGATGCCGAAGGTCGATACACCATCGTCGGTCGTGAGAAAGATTTAGTAATCAGCGGCGGCTTGAACGTCTATCCCAAAGAGATTGAGTTATTGATTGACGCGATTCCCGGTGTCATCGAGTCGGCAGTGATCGGCGTGCCTCATCCAGATTTTGGCGAGGCGGTGATCGCCGTTGTTGTTAGCGACATCGACATTGAGCTTGATGATGTAACCGCTGTCTTGACCGGCAAACTCGCACGTTTCAAACAGCCAAAACGTTTGCTTAGGGTGGACGAGCTTCCGCGTAACGCGATGGGGAAGGTGCAGAAGAATACTCTGCGCGATTTATGCGCGGATCGGTTTTCCTGGGATACACAAAATAGTGAAGGCGCGGTCTAGTTGGAAATACACGTCACTTTCATTAGTCCATAAATGAGGTAATCCATGGTTAGGTCGATGGTCGTTGCGTGTTTGTTTCTTGTCTATCAAAGTCTCGGTGGGCATCAGCTAACGTACGCTGTTCCGGAAGAGCAGGGGCTGTCTTCTGAAGGCATGGCGAAAATCAGTGAGTGGTCGGCTAAGTACGTTGAAGAAGGCAAGCTGGCGGGCATGGTAACGCTGGTCGCGCGCCGTGGTGATATTGTGCATTTTGAGGCGGTCGGTCAACGAGGTTCAGGGGATCCACGACCGTTGACCCGGGATGCATTGTTTCGAATCTACTCCATGACGAAGCCGGTCACTTCGGTAGCGATCATGATCCTCATTGAAGATGGCGAGTTGGGCTTGGATGATCCGGTCGTGAAGTATTTACCAGAACTGGCCTCGTTAACCGTACTGAAGGAAGGGGAACGTCTACCGCTCGTCAATCCTATTACCGTTCGTCATCTGCTCACGCATACGGCGGGCTTTTCGTACGGATGGAATCCTCGCGATCCCGTTGACGCGTTGTACGCGAATGTGAATCCGGAACGTGCTGCGGACTCCAACGATTTCTTACAACGTCTATCGACGTTGCCGTTAAAGTTTGAGCCGGGTAAGCAATGGCATTATGGCGTGGCCGTCGACGTGCTCGGAGTTTTAGTCGAACGAATTAGCGGAAAGCCTTTTAACAGGTTTTTGCACGAGCGGTTGTTTGAGCCGTTGGGAATGGTCGATACGTTCTTTAACGTCCCGGCCGCCAAGTTGGATAGGTTCTTGCCCAATCATGTGTGGGACTGGCGTAATCGAAAGCTGACGATGTTTACCAATACCAACGATGCTGAGTTCAAGCGTGTAAATTTTTTTTCTGGTGGCGGGGGTCTGGTATCCACGACGGTGGACTATTTTCGGTTTGCCGAAATGCTGCGCCGTGGGGGTGATCTTGAAGGTACTCGTATTCTTGAAGCGGAGACGGTTGCGCTTATGACGCGCGATCATCTGCCTGACATTATCCCGCCGATCAAAAATGGAGTTGGTCGGCGGGCCATCCTCCGCCGCGGACGAGGTTTTGGATTGGGATTCGACATTGTTGTCGACACCGTGAATGGTCGTGGTGCCGCGTCCATCGGTGACTATAGCTGGTCGGGAATTGCGGGTACGTTCTTCTGGATCGATCCGGTCCTCGATGTTGTTGCGATGGGTATGATCCAAGTTCTTCGGTCGCCGTTGCGCTTGAGTACAGAGATGAAGGATCTTGTCCACGGATCGTTGATTACCGATGAAAATTGATTTTTTTTGGGACATTGGCAGCACCAATACATACTTTGCGTTGCACTTGATTCGGCCCATTGTGGCTAGGTATGGCGCCGAGCTCGTTATGCATCCATTTAATCTTGGGTATGTGTTCCGTCACCACAATTACGTTCTTGCGGAGGAGCCTCAGACCAAATTACAGAACAGAGGCCGTGACCTGAGGCGTTGGGCTGAGAAATATCAGCTTGGATTTCGTATGCCTGATACGTTTCCCATTAAGACGAGCCGAGCATTACGGGGTGCATTAGTAGCGCGCGAATTTGATGTAGAGGATGCGTACATCGACCGACTTTTCACGCGCTATTGGGAGGAGAATGATGCGTCGATCAGCGAATACGCAGGCATCGCGAGCCTCGCCAACGAAATCGAGACCGATCCGGATCTGTTCGTGGCGCGTTGTGAAGATGAGGAT
>Ga0209445_1000920_pt1 | contig 16260 bp, 11 predicted proteins | sample MarorgKNORR_S2LV_4_FD_188223 | JGI IMG/M metagenome (GOLD analysis project Ga0209445, IMG submission 188223) | Marine microbial communities from the Southern Atlantic Ocean, analyzing organic carbon cycling - NADW_A/KNORR_S2/LV (SPAdes) (version 2) | ecosystem: Environmental > Aquatic > Marine >...
TTACACTAACGAACGACTGCAAATTTTCCTATATGTGGAGTCAAATCTCCTGACTCCACCGTGTATATATAAAGACCAGGAGCAATTTCCTGATTATTTACTGTACGTAAATCCCAGACTGCATTCCCGCCTAATACAGGAACATTATTGGCCTCATATTTTAAATCAGATTCATGTTTATATGAGTTTACCAGCTCACCGGTAATGGTAAAAATCGAAATTTTAAATCCTTCCGGTAAATTCGTAAATCGTAAACGTTTTTTGTATTCAGTTTCAGAAAAATCTGAGCGCACAATATATGGATTTGGTACTACTTTTATATTACTGAGTGAACCTGTGTTCAAACGATATCCTGGGGTGATTATTACAAAGTTAGGATCTTCTTCTGTTGTTCCTCTAGAATTCTCAATATACTGATATCCTGCTGGTGCATATCCATCTGGATTGGTGTTATTTTGAATTAGTTGTTGTGTAAAAGTTCCATCACCATTATCTACCCAATTGGTATCAACTGGAACAGGAAGGCCCATATCATAGGCTACAACTGAATACACATATTGCTTGCCATCCTGTACATTATAATCCGAAAAATAATACATGGACATTGACAGGGTATCTTCATTTACGATTGAATCAATAACACCTGTGTAGAAATGGATCGAAGAATCTGCGCTCCAAAGTCCTTCATTTATCCCCCCAACACCTAAACCGGTATTATACCCCAAGTTGAACCAGGGCGCTTTAGGATCGGGACCTGAGATACCTCTTCCTCTCCGGAGGGAATCCTTTACACAATCTTGATAAACACAAAAACTGCTGTCTGCTTCGGCTGACAGGTCAAATTGGGCAATAAATGTTTCATCCCCGACAGTATGCGTATAAGGTCTCCAGCCAACAAAAATATTTTCATTATCATAAATTTTATCTTCAGGCGTTCCCCAGGTAATTCCCCCATCAGAACTCCTGTAAATTTTATATCCTTCAAAATCTGTATATCCGCTTAATACATCTTTTGATTTTTCGGGGTCATCGCCCGACCAGTTTAAGGTAACTTTTCCATGATCAGCCTCGTAACTAACCTCAGGAGCATCGGGAGCTATAAAGCCTTGATAATGACTGTTATACATCAATTGGGCGAATTTGGCATTGTCAATCAAATCCTGGTATTCAACCTCGCCTTCACCTAAGTATTTTATTTCCCCGAAAATTATACAGAATGAAAAGGACACCTCTTCCCCCACATCCACATCAAATGGACCGCAGCTCATTATATGGACACAATCCAGTCCGTCAGGATCATCCTGAAAGAATACCGTTTCCTTGATCCCATCGACCGAATCAAAATGGGGAGTAAACGTAGGGTGTTCATGGTCTTGACCAGGATCGTCTGCATGGAAAAACCATAGCGCTTCCTCCGGAGTCAGATTGGTTGTATCACCAGACATAACTTTATAGAGCATTTCTTCTTTGTTCAGTGCCTGTTCCCGACTTGGGCTACCTGCACAGCAGTCATTATTGCCTTCCCGATGATGAACTCCTGGGCGGTTATACCAGTCAAACCAGTGCCAGTCAGTCATTTTGAGGGGATCACCAGGGTACAGATCAATAATTCCATCACCATCCAGGTCAATCTGTTTTGTAGCCAGGGGTGAGTCCAGCAATTGGGTTGCCACCACTCCTAATTCCGTAGCTGCATTGCTGACACCATCATAATCATAGATCAGTGCCATGCTGATCCTTAACGAATCGCCACTTCCGTCGGGGGATGGTGGACATCCTTCAGGAAAATATTTTGCGCTGGTTGGAGAAGTACGATAGGTCGCGCAATCTACATATTCCATAAAGTCATCTTCATTGGTATGAACACCAAAATTCCCAGAAATATCCGCAGAGGCAGCGTCCGCATCCATGTAAAAGCCCATACTCATACCCTTATAGTCGAAACCAGCACTGCCATTAAGACGGGTACCGTCAGGCATCATCATTGCTTCTCCTGATATGGGTAACCATTCAGCACCAGAAGCTAAACATGTTGCCTGGGTATTATATCGATTATTTGTACATTCGTATCTGTATTCTTTCGTACCATCAGCGAGCCTGGTAAAAGCTTGCCAATGCCCGCTTTCATTTCTCACTTTTACCGTAACAAACAGTATATCCTCGGCATAGGCAACTCCATAAGAATGGGCTTCTGCCATCACACGGAGCCCCATGGGATAACCGGTTGCCTCGTATTCATTATCAAGTACACGGTTTCCCCTATGCGTCCAGCGATCATCAAATTCCATATAGACATCCGTATCAGAAATAGCACGGCCGGGAACACCCTGCCAGCAATCTGTATCCTTCCTGGTACCGTTACATTCTGGATGCTCCACGCGAAAAAGTGAATCTTCACCCATATAATCTTCCGACCACCAGCCCGGCCAGAAAGGCTGGCCAAAATCTTCACAATTCTGAATGTCCTGGTCCTGGCAAATTGGCCATGTATTTCCATAATCACTGTGAGCCAGTAAAGGATACGTGTCTCCCGAATCGGTAAAAGGGGTACTGCCGAAAAGATCACCGGCAGTGAAATCAGTACTATGGGTATATTGCCTTGATCTCGTTACAGGCTGCCAATCAGTATTATAACTTTGACTTGTACGAGCAAACCAGGATTCAGCAGCATTTGCCCCGTAGTAGACATAACCATCATCACTGCTCCAGGGTAAACCATCGGAACCATAATCATAAATGTCATAATCAATCAAACGCTCTAATAGCTTTGGGCGTAAAGCCCATGGCCTTATCAATCCTATCATGGCATTGGAATAATGTGGATCAACCACATTCTCTGCACCAAAAGGAACACTGATATATAATTTTCCTTCATCAAGATACCATTGATGCTTACCGTCAATCTGGCCTGCACTTTTCTCCACTCCTACAGTTCCACGATCATCATGAGTGTCAAATATTACTCCTGAATAATTGGGCCCTTCATTCCACCAGTCGGTGTAGGCATCGGCACTGTACCATATTTGGATTGTATCTCCGCTTGCAGTCTCTTCTGGGGTTTCCCCTATCCAGTCCTCAAATTCGGAGGAGTATACGTGACCCGGAACACCACAAAGAAAGCCCACATGAGGCAAATAAGTGTATTTCCCCCATAGAGCAGCTGGATGTTCATCCCAGCTGATGAAATTTCCATAATTTGAAACTGCACTTTTGACTTTTCCGTGGAGCAGGTACCCTTTTGCCCGATCAAGCAGTGGATCGTCCACCTGGCCTGCAGTTTTTCCTAAACCAATATTATTTCTTTCAACATAATTAACATGATTCGGTTCTGATCCTAATATAAAAGTAAACATCAGGGCCAAGGAAAAAATAAAATGCGTTGCTCTCGCAGTGATGCTGTTCCTGGTCATCGAAAATCAAACCTTGCCGTGAGATTGATTTGCCGTGGAGATGTATAATACCAGGGGAAATTGTAATATGAACCTGAAACTTCAGTGCCAACATTTTCAGTGTAATACTCTCCGGGATCATCGGGCTCTCCAGTTAAATCAAAAACATCCACCGGAATCCTTAAATCAAAAACATTGTAGACATTTACCCCAAAGGTAACTTTTATATCATAATATTTGAAAAATTTTGAGAGTGAAAGATTAACCATCTTAAAAGCTGGTGCCCGTTTCGTATTTTTATTTTTTACGTCAGATTGAGGTTTGTCCCCATTGAATATCATTGGTGTATAGGGATAACCAGATTGATAAAATCCTGTGAGGCCGGCCCCGACACCAAAGGGTAATTTATTTGTATAGACTGAAATTGTAAAATCGTGGGGTCGGTCATAATACATAAGATATTGCTGAGAAGGGGCATCAACCCAGACCTCCCCAAAGGCAGATTTATCATACTCGCCGTTGGCTTTTGCTTTGGAATAGGTGTACTGAACTAATGTATTTGCAAATCTCCCGCGATTTTCCAATGTGAAATCTATGCCCCGGGACGTACCATAATCACCATTTGAAGCGATCTGATAAGTATACACCGAGCTTCTGTATGTCTGGGCGGTGGATAATTGATCCATGTCTTTTGCCCAAACCATCATTGAAAAGCCCCAGCGTCTTCCAACTTGAGCATTAAAACCAAATTCATAGGACTGAGTGCGGGCGGCATTCATTGTGGCATTCCCAATTTGTCCCTGGGTGTGCTGGAAAAGTTCATTTGGGTTTTCCTGCCTGTTGGTATTAAGGAATACCATGGAATAAACAGGCGTTTGGTAATACAAACCGTAATTAAATACAAAAGTAATATTTTCGGTGATAATGTGGCTGATCCCAATTCTAGGACTCACCTTATAAAACCATTTGGAATCATTAAAGATTACACTCTCATAATCACCTACATCATCGCTGTAAGGTTCTCCAGCATCTAGAGTTTTATTTCCCTCGCCATTTCCATAATCCGGTTTCAAAATAATTTCATCATCATCAGGATAGTTTGGGACGTTGTCTCGAATTAATATTTCCCAATTGGAATTCCAAACATCTGTGTCAGCAAAATTATCCACAAACCCCTGTTCACGCACTGCATTCATCCATTCAGCCAGGGAATACACTCCACCCTCTATTCCATCTGAACCAAAATCGCCAAACACCCAGGGCATACCAGGCGAATCATTTCCAAAAGGGTCACCCCAGACCTTAGAATTATAATTAACTGCGTCCATGCGAACACCGGCATTTACAATCATCCAGGGAACCTCAAAGGTGGTTTGGAGATAGGCAGAAACTTCTTCAGGTTCTACGTAATCATCCCACTGACCATTCCCGTTAAAATCGCTGAAGCTTTCACCCGGTTCAAATATACCATTCCCATTTAAATCGGAAAATAATTCTGGACCATCCCATTCGCCGTTAATATTTAAATCATAATAATCCTCACCCATATTCCAAACCCCATTACTATCAGGATCAGTTATAAGCGGTTCCGCACCATCCCAGACACCGTTGCCATTTCGATCTGTAAATGATTCCCCGATTCCTCCATCCCAGACACCGTTGCCTTCACCCTGGTCCGCCTGACTGTTGGGCAACGGATTTAGCGGGTCAAGTCGGTCAATACCATCCAGGCCAAAATCATTCCATTGCTCGGCAAACCGCTGCCTATTGGCTGATACGTCCATCCAGGGATTTTCAACGTCAAAATAATCCAATTTATGAGATTTATAATCAAACCCGGTCCTGACTTTTAATTTATTTGTTAACTGGGAGGTGATATCAAACCGGAACTCATTCGTTACAGCCAAAGATGTATTAAAAAATCGGTCGTGCCCGCCAAAGGACTGTCCTTCATTCCATCCCATAAAATAAAGAGAATCTCTATTTTCAAAAAACCAGCCGCCTGGTCCAAAATATTCATCAAAATTTCCTGCTAAATATGGGTCCTGGAACCAATCATCAGTGAATACTGAATTATCCAAGAACAGCTTATGATCTATATACATTTCAGGAGTAAGCCAGTGGTCTCCGTCACGATAAATAGACTTTTCAGTTAAAATGGGTCCATCCCAGACATCATTACCATTTGCATCTGTAAATCCTTCACCCTCATCCCAAATACCATTGAAGTTATTATCATTAAATGCTTCGGCGACACTCCAGTTATAATTCCCCGGCTCTGCTCCATAGTACCAACCACTGGTCCAGTTACCGGGCCCTTCTCCATCCCTCCTGGTATAAAAAACAGTGTCATTCGAAGTAGTATAGGGGATGACATCGGGATTATAAGGATCTGAGAAGCCCCGTTCTCCTGCCGAGTGACCCCATTCAAACCAATCTGGATAACCATCATCATCACTATCCCGCAATCTCACACCAGAGAAAGAACCTTGTGCAAACCGGGATATCCTTGCAGTATAAAATGTTCTGCTGGTTAACTGATGATTAAATTCAAGAAAGAAGCGCTGGGTATCCCGGAATAATTCATTCTGACCCAGGTTCCAGTACAAAAAGGAGCTGGGATTGAAAATTTTCCTATGATCGGACAAAGACCAGTAGGAAACATTTACCCGCAGCTTATTGGTTGGATTGTAGGATAATTTACCAAAAATATCCCAGGTATTCTCGAACCCAAATCCCCTGAATCCAGCCTTTTTATCAAAAGGGTGAACTAAATTTTCGTAGTTGGTAAGGTTTCCAGGATCATTTTCAATGAAGCTTATATCATCATACTCATATACACTGTAGGACTTATGATCGGAATATTGCCCGGAAACCCAATAACGGAGTTTCTGATAGCCGGGGAATGAGCCTCCAAAGCCAAGAGAATAGTCGTTAGCTCCTCTTAAATCATCATATTCTGATCCCATGGCAGCTCCAAGCATACTGGTCTCATATTTGAATTTATACGAAAACTTCTCTCCTCCTGATTTTGTATGAATATTAGATATAGCAGACATTGCATCCCCATATTCCGCATTGAAACCACCTGGCTGCCAGTCCAACTCATGGATCGCAAATAGATTTAATTGGGTTCCTGTACCAATCCCTCCAAAAATAGGATTCCGGATGTACATTCCATCTATCATATAGGCAGTTTCACCGGATCTTCCACCACGGACATGGACTTCTTCCAACCCTCTTTCCTCATGGTCAGGAATTGCCTGTTTTCTGCTATGCACCTGAACAACACCAGATTGAAGAGAATACAGTTCCGAAACATCCCTGATAGGAAGAGCTTCTATTGATTCATCACTGATTGTTATTTTCTTAGCAGTGGACCCGGGATCCATTAATGGGCGTTCAGCAATTACTTCAATTTCTTCACCTTCAATAGCGGCGATAGGCAAAGTGAAATTAAGCCATACAGTTTGATCCATTATCACATGCACATTTTGCCGGGTTTCCTTTCGATATCCCATCATGGTAACTGTTACACCATAGTTCCCTATTGGAATATTAAGGAGAATATAGCTTCCATCACTTCCAGCAATTGCACCCATCTGAAGTTCCTTTATGAATACCTGTGCCCCTGGCAACGGATTCCCATCTGTATCAGTGACTTTTCCACGAACGGTTCCATCTGTCCCTGCCAAAACAAGAGACAGAATGCTAATAGAAAAGATAAAAATGATATGGTGTAATTTTTTCATGGGTTACTCTTTCCCTAAAAATCTTCTTGAAGAACAGGCTGTCCTATTCTTTGTATTCCAACTTTTCTGCTTATGTGATAAGGATCATTATCAAATTCAGCCACATGCTCTAAGTCATCAAACTTTATTGTATTATGCTGGTTTAATATTTTGTTCAAAGGTTCCGAGTCGCCAGGCCTAAATTCAGCCAGTTCTAGTACTGAAAATAATTCCCAGTCTTCACCGCTGCTCCAGAAGGGTTCACTCCAGCGGGTATACACTGCATCTTTTACAATACCAATGCCATCGGCTAACCAGGAAACATTCCTTTCACCATATTCCACACCATTCCCTAACAACGTCATAGTCATTATACGTGTCACCCGGAAACAGGGATACGTTGTGCCAGCGATACTAATTGTATCTGTATTTACTGCGTAGGATTCTTCGATATGATAGTCACCAAATTGTGTCACCATTGTGGTATCCGTCTCAACCAGTTCTCCATCCCGCAAATTATTCCCAACTGAATAAAAAAGAATATCCCCCTGGGCAAATGTTTCATACCAGAATTTGTTTTCCTCATCAGTAAAAGCCAGGGGACTGCCATTAATTATATCATCAATATTATCATGATACCCATAATGTTTAAAATAACTGGGATGGATCAATTGATATATGTGTCCTTCCGATTCACCCTGTCTGAAAAAATGATAGTCATATTCGCGAATATCCGCAGAAGTTGCAGGATCAATACCATTCCATTCGGCTTTTGCAATGTTATAGGAATTACTGGTCATGAATTCTTCATCGGTAACTGTAATGATTTTATTCGTATAAAGTGTGATGACACTATCGATATCTTCGATTTCCCTCGTTACGGTATCGGTGATGGTGATTTCTTTAATTAAATCCCTGTATACGATCCCGAATCTTGTCAAAAGCGAATCGCCTGGATAGATATTCAGCAATTTCCTGGGCTCATTCAAATCAGGATAATTATCATAAGACACAAGAAAATTAGCCGGTCTTTCATCCTCCCTGAATTTCAACAGCTCATCATCAGAACCTTCATCATAATCAGTATCATTATTTTTATCTATAAATTCCTCAGCAAAATCGTATTTGTTATTTCCACGATCAATAAATTCCTTCACGCCATTTATTACATCAGTAGAATCCCCATCACCGTTTATATCATTCAACTTTTCTTCCGCCTCATCCCAAATCCCGTTGCAGTTTCTATCTTCAAGGGGCTCATCACCTGTAAAGGTAAAATCCCCATTTTTATCAAAATACACCTCAGCCTCATCCCATAATCCGTTCCCACGATCACAAAATTTAGTAGTATCATTAATTTCTATAAATACGGTACTGTCAGGGCAGCTTGAAGCATCCAAAACAGTTTCTTCACCAAGATCCCAGCTTCCGTTACAATTACAATCGGTATTTTCCTTAAAAACCAGGGAATCTAACCCAAATATTTTCTGGGTAAACTCAAAATAGTGTACCATAACTGTATCACGGGAACTCATTGATTCAGATCGCTCAGCTCTTTCATAACGATCAATAAACATAATACCTTCAGCAGTTGTATCAGCAGTATCAACTACAGCCTCCTGATAAAGTGAATCCAGGATATCAACGAACGCGGAATCATATGCAACAGATGGCTGTACATTTGTGGAAGCAAGATATCGTTCATAACCATAATCCCAGTTCAATCCATTTATATTTGTTAATTTTTCTGAGTTAAAGGTTACCTTATTATCATTTGTAACAGAATTTTTTCTTAAGGAATCTATGGGAGTTAAATCAGCATATCCAGAGTCAGCAATCATCTCAGGTGTAATAACTTCATAACCAGTTAAATTTGATTCCCCGTTTTCCAATGTATAAGCTGCATACGACCTAAAATTTAATGTGTCTTCCTCTGGGTCAAAAAGATCAGGATTATTTACAGAATTGGCATCGTAGCGATTGTATTTAATATTAAATCCATTCGCAAAATTAAAAAAATACCCACTGAAAGAACCAACATCTCCCATATCGGGATCATTAAGAGTACTTTTCAAAGGAATAGTTTCATCCTCCTGCTCAACAGGCTCTTCGCAGCCCCAATAGACCAGCGCCACTGTAATCAAAAGAGACAGGAGTTTATTATAGTTTTTCATCTATAAAGCGGGTTTTATTCGTAACCTGATAAAGGCGGAAATTTAATTTCAATTAAAATCTTTTATCTAACACTTTTTCAAATTATTTGACAAAAACTGAATCAGCAGAATATTGATTATCTTCGGGTGTACGTTATTTTTTCCTGCCATTAAGAATTTTATCAATCAAACCATATTGTTTGGCCTCTTCAGCGTTCAAAAAATAATTCCGATCTGTGTCCCTCTCAATTTTTCTTACGGTTTTCTTTGTACAGGCACTTAAAATCAGGTTGATTCTATTGCGTAAACGAAGGATTTCATCTGCCTGAATCTTGATATCGCTGGCCTGCCCTTCCACACCACCAAGAGGTTGATGTATCATTATCCGGGAATTTGGCAAAGCTGAACGTTTTCCCCGGGCTCCTCCTGCAAGTAACAGAGCTCCCATACTGGAGGCCTGTCCAATGCAAATTGTTGACACAGCAGGTTTGATGAAATTCATTGTATCAAAAATCGCTAATCCGGCAGTAACAAAACCACCTGGTGAATTTATATACAGGTGAATATCTTTTTCAGAATTTTCCGCTTCCAAATATAATAATTGAGCAATAATCAAAGAAGCGACATTATCATCAATGGAAGTGCTCAGAAAAATAATCCTTTCTTTCAATAAACGGGAATAAATATCAAATGCACGTTCAGATCGGCCCGACTTTTCCACCACCATAGGGATTAACTGAGACATTGGGGGGTTACTCATGAGTTTTTGCCTGCAATTCCTGCTGGGCACGTATATCTTTTGTTTCCACTGTTACCTCTTTAACTTTGGTAAATTCCTGTATAACTGCTAATACCTTTTTCTCCATAAGATCATCCTCTATCCGGGTGCGGTTGCTGGGTTTTTTATAGAATTTTTCCGCTTCCTTTTTGTTCGAGGAATGATCAATTATTTGGTTAATTTCTTTTTTCAGACTGCTCTTTGTTACTTCCAGATTATGGGATTGAATGATAGCTTTCCTGATAAGATACCACTTTAAGTTTCGTTCAGTCATTGGTTTATAGGTCTCCCTAATCTTCGCTTCATCAACTTCCACATTATCATTCTTTTTCTTCACATCTTCCAAAATTTGGTTCATGTAGAATTCAAGCATGGAAGGAGGACAATCTATCTCAACTTTTTCAATGAGGGCATCTGACAATTGCCGTTCAAATAACTCGTCAGAACGGCGAGAATAACTTTGGTCAATTTGTTTCTTGATTTTTTGTCTCAATTCCGTTTCAGACTCTACATCAGGATCCAATTTTTTGATAAAATCTCCATTGATTTCTGGCAATAATTGTCTTTCAATATTTATAACATTCACCGTGAAAGTGGATTCTTTTCCATTCTCATCGGGGAATATTACCCAGGTTGAATCCCCGGTTTTTACACCTTCAAGATTTTTCTGGTTCTCACCGGCAAACATACCGTCCCCGATTTTCAGATAGCGTTTTTCAACCTTTTCACCAATAATGGGAACACTGGAATCATCCAGCATCTGCAAATCTGCCAGAACGTAATCACCGCACTTGGCACCATCCTCTACAGTTACGACTTCCGCATTGGCTTTGCGAATATCATCAATCGCCAGATCTATATCCTCTTCATCAGTAATGTAACTATGCTTTTGGACTTCTAACTTACATTTTTTCAAGTTAGGCAGGGTCACTTCCGGTTCCACTTCAAATGCCGCCTTAAATGAAAAATGCTCACCATATTTAAATTCCAGATTATTCACATCTGCCTGGTTTACAGGGATAAGTTCCTTTTTCTGGAGCGCTTTGACATAAAATTTCCTAAACGATTCCTCCACAAAATCGGCTTCAATAGCAGGAAGAAATTGGGTCATTAACACTTGCTTCGGAACTTTTCCGGGGCGAAAACCTGGGAGTTTGGCTTTCTTTCTGAATTTCCCTACGGTTTTATCAAAATCCTCAGATAACTCTTTCCAGGGGATATCAATAATTAACTCTCTTGAAAAAGAATTCAATTCGTTGATTTCAATATTCATAATTTATTTCTATTCATAGGAAAAATAGGGCAGAAATATACATTACATAAGTATTATTCATTAAACTTTTATCCCATTTTGGTGTTTAAAAATTTTATTATTAATATACCAGCCTTCAGGTGAACCTGGCCTGGACATAACTTTCTAAGTTATACCAAAATCTCTAATAGGGAGAGCACCCTTGTGGATATAACAGATTCCTGCCATTGGAGATAACATGATAAAGATCAGGATGATTGAAATGTGATATAGATCACAAAAAGGTGACTCTGTCGGATAGAATAATAAAAAAAGCCCCTCCAAAAACTGAAGGGGCTTTTTATTAAGACTGGGAAGTCTATAAGTTTAATACATACCACCCATTCCACCCATATCACCACCTCCAGGAGGCATTGGCGGCATCGGTGGATCCTTCTCAGGAATTTCACTTATTGCAACTTCAGTCGTAAGCAATAATCCTGCAATTGAAGCAGCATTTTCAAGGGCTACGCGAGCAACTTTTGTAGGATCAATGATACCGGCTTCAAACATATTTGTATATTTATTATTCCGTGCATCATAGCCGTAGTCTTTTTTCTTATCCCGAACGTTTTGCAAGACAATGGATGATTCCATCCCTGCATTTCTGACGATCTGACGAAACGGTTCTTCCAAAGCACGACGCAAGATCTTGACTCCTACCATTTGGTTGTCAGAAACCTTGACTTTATCAAGCGCTGCGATCGCTCTTACCAGGGCAACACCGCCTCCAGGAATGATTCCTTCTTCTACTGCTGCACGTGTTGCATGAAGCGCATCTTCAACCCGGGCTTTCTTTTCTTTCATTTCAATTTCAGTGGGAGCACCAGTATTCAAAACGGCAACACCACCGGAGAGTTTCGCAAGACGTTCCTGAAGTTTCTCTTTATCGTAATCGGAGGTTGTTTTATCAATCTGAACCTTTATTTCATTAATCCGTCCCTTGATAGCATCCTTACTGCCGGAGCCTCCAACAATCGTTGTGTTGTCTTTATCAGATACAACACGCTTTGCGGTTCCAAGATATTCAAGAGTTGCGTTTTCCAGCTTATAGCCTGCATCTTCAGATATAAGAGTAGCACCAGTGAGCACTGCAATATCTTCCAGCATTGCTTTCCGGCGATCTCCAAATCCGGGAGCTTTAACAGCAAGGACCTTAAAAGTGCCGCGCAGCTTGTTAACCACCAGGGTAGCCAGGGCTTCACCTTCTATATCTTCTGCAATTATCAGTACGGGTTTTCCTGTCTGTACAACCTTTTCTAACAGCGGAAGAAGATCTTTCATGTTGCTTATCTTTTTATCATGGATCAGCACATATGGAGTTTCCATTTCAGCGTCCATAGACTCCGAATTTGTCACAAAGTATGGCGACAGGTACCCACGGTCAAACTGCATTCCCTCCACAAATTCAAGATAAGTTTCGGCAGTTTTGCTTTCCTCAACAGTAATAACGCCATCTTTTCCAACTTTTTCCATTGCTTCAGCAATTTTTTCACCAATTTCCGAATCACCATTAGCTGAAATGGTTGCAACCTGAGCAATTTGGCTTACATCAGGAATATCTTTACTCTGGGATTTAAGGTTGGCAACAACTGACTTTGTTGCTGCATCAATGCCACGTTTGATGGACATGGGGTTCGCACCTGCCACAACATTTTTTACCCCTTCAGCAATAATTGATTGGGCAAGAATAGTGGCCGTGGTTGTACCATCTCCTGCATCATCGGAGGTCTTGGAAGCGACTTCTTTTACCATCTGCGCACCAATGTTTTCCAGTTTACCTTCCAGTTCGATTTCCTTTGCAACGGTTACCCCATCCTTGGTAATAGTGGGAGCACCAAATTTCTTTTCGATAACCACATTCCGTCCTTTGGGACCTAAGGTCACTTTAACGGCATTTGCCAATTTGTCTACACCTTCTTTTAAGGCATTGCGTGCTTTTGCATCATATGCAATTTCTTTTGCCATTTTTTTTCTCCTTATAAGATTGCGAGTATGTCGCTTTCGCGCATAATCATATATTCATTACCATCAATAGTGACATCTGTTCCGGAATATTTTCCGTAAAGAACTTTGTCACCTTTCTTAATGGTCATTTTAATTATTGAACCAGTATCGCTTGCCTTACCGGGGCCAACAGCAACAATAGTCCCCTGCTGAGGTTTCTCCTGGGCTGTATCCGGGAGGATAATACCTCCGGAAGATACATCATCAGCTGGAGCTGCCTCTACAACAACTCGATCTGACAAGGGTTTTAGTTTTAGACTCATTATTTGTTTCTCCATTTATTTATTTGTTTTATTTACCTGCATTATTCGTTCAATCATATTAAATGCAGCGGGGAAGTTAAAATGGAAATTAATAGATTTCAAGATAAATTAGCACTCTAATAGCTTGAGTGCTAATTTCCCTGGTATTAAAACATTTTAGTAGTTTATTTCAATGAAGTTTTCTCAAATCATCATTCATATATTTCTTAATTTCCCGTGCTTCCGAAGCCACCTTCCCCCCTTGTTGTCTCAGAAAGTTCATCAACCAATGTAAAATGAATGGGGGACCCGTCCATGGCTACAAGTTGAAATAATCTTTGCCCCGGATTCACAGTATAATCTTCATTTTTAATGTTATCCACAGCAGCCATTATTTCTCCCCTGTAACCTGGATCAATTAACCCGATGGAATTGGAAAGCCTGAGAGGAGTTTTCGAAATACTGGACCTGGGAATAATTAGATAAGGTGCTCCTTCTGTATTTTCGCAAGCAATCTGCAAATGAATAAAGGTGGAGTCACCTGCAACAATTGTTTGCTGGTGAACAATAAACAAATCAAGACCAGCATCTCCATCATGAAAATATCCATGATCCGCATACATAGTTTTCACTTCCAGTGAAAATGGTTTAATTAACAGCTTCAGAATTCTTTAACCTTTCCACAGGTTATAAGCCAATAACAGCCACCCTGCAATAAATCCAACTCCACCCAAGGGAGTAATAGCGCCAAACCACCTGGCTCCAGATAGTACCAGGATATACAGACTTCCTGAAAATAGAAAAATTCCGATTGTAAAAAATATAAAAGGTGTTTTTAGAATTTCGGTAGATACATGGAATCCAAGGATTCCGATCAAGATAATGCTTAACGCATGAATAATATGATATCGGACACCTGTTTCAAAAATCGCAAGATCTTCCGGTGAAATCCGTGCTTTCAACCAATGTGCTCCAAAAGCCCCGAAAATAACAGCCAGGGCTGCAAGTAATGAACCAACTATTATCCAGGTTTTCATGAAGGATATTACTTTTGGATAATTGTCCGAATAGGATAGGGAATATCAATGCCTTCAGATTTAAATCGTTTGTGAATTCTTTTAATAAATTCATGAATGATCAGGCTTTGATCGCCATATTTTTTCCCGCGAAAATACACTACTATATCAATACTGGAATCACCAAATAATTTATAGCGCAAAGCAGGTGGATGTTCTTTCACGACTCCATCAAGATCATTTAACACACCATTTGCAACATCCAAAACCACTTCTTCAACTTTCTCTAAATCACTGTCATAACTGACTCCAACCGACGCTCGCACTGAAAAAGAAGATTCAATTGTATCATAATTTCTAACAATGGTAGTTGACAGCTTAGAATTAGGAATGGAAATAATATTGTTGGCACGTTCTAAAAGGGTTGTATTCCTCCATGTTATATTTTGAACATATCCCATTTCACCGGAATCAAGCTGGACAAAATCGCCTGGTTTTACTTTCTGGCTGAGAAGGATATTAAGCCCACTAAATACATCCGCTAGTGTATCTTTTAAAGCAAGACTAATTGCAAGACCACCAACACCCAGTGCTGTTAACATGGGAGTAATCGAAATATTCAGGGAATCCAAAATGATAAGGCCACCGATGATAAAAACAGTGATCCGTACCAAGTTTGTAAACATTGTTGTGGAGGGGAATCCTCCTTCCTGGCGCCCGGCCCAAAGCTGTAGAAGTCCAACCAGGATTCGGTTTAAAACAAAAGTGACCGATAAAATCAAAATGATCAAAATAATTTTCTCTAAATATTTCAGGAAAGGGCCACTGACCTGAATACTGGTGCTCGCAATAAAAAATGCAACTAGAAAAAACCAGAGGATAATTTGAGGCTCTAACGCTTTTAGAATTACATCATCCCCGCCCCATTGTGTTTTTTTCACCAGGAATGCCAACCTTTTATGAATGTATCGTTTAAATATCCATCCGGCGATTATTCCAAATAACAAAATGCAGATGGAAGGTCCCCAGTTAGAGAAAAATATCACAATTTGTTCATTCATACTGATTGTATGTAATCTTATTAATATTCATTTTTCAAATCTTTCAAATTCCTTAATAATGACGAAGGGGAAACGAAAGAAATTCAGAATAATTGTCCATCATTCCAATAGCAATATTCCGCAAGATTAATCCAAAGGAAACCTTATCTTTGAATTTCGAATCCTGATTATACTGTACTGAATAATTCACTTGTTGCTTTCTTTCTCCATTCAGTTCAATTAACATATACTTTTTTCCCATCTTGATAGAGCGTATCTACAGAAATAGATGCACCATGAGTCCACTTTCTGGATAACTTCAGCTCACCTCTATAGAATAAATTTATTTTCTCCCAAGTACGATCGTTATAATAAGACCATTCAATTCCATGCTTCTCTTTTTTTTCTATTCCCATGTAGGTCACTTTATATTTCACATTTCCATTCAAATAATAATCCCACGATGAAAATAATCCCGATGGATCAGGGTCATCAATAATCTCTATGCCTTCCGGATTCCATCTCTTGAAAAAAATAATTTCACCCTGTCTAAATAGTTTAATGGTGCTTGGTTCACTATTATCGTGGTACTCAAATTGAGCAAGAAGTTCAT
>Ga0209445_1000922_pt1 | contig 16246 bp, 21 predicted proteins | sample MarorgKNORR_S2LV_4_FD_188223 | JGI IMG/M metagenome (GOLD analysis project Ga0209445, IMG submission 188223) | Marine microbial communities from the Southern Atlantic Ocean, analyzing organic carbon cycling - NADW_A/KNORR_S2/LV (SPAdes) (version 2) | ecosystem: Environmental > Aquatic > Marine >...
CTTTTATCTGGGCTATCTTTAGCCCTATAAGACAAACACTGACACCTAGCATTATTCCAATAGTCATGCTGGTGAAATCTAATGACTAGTCTGAAGGGTTATCAGCTTCAAGGCTTTCTGTTTGGAAATCCGTTCTGTAGTTTGCGAAATCTTGCATTGTAGGGTTACCTATCTTTTGTCCAATCGTTAGACATTATTCTTCTTTCCTTTCTCGTTTTCTTTCTGCGATTAGTTCCTGTTCCAATCTACGTTTGTATTCTTCTTTTCTGTATTCTTTCGCTTTATCCCTTCTCTTTTGGTCTTCCACCCGTTTCTGTATTTCCTGATATATAGTGAAGTTCACCAGATCTTCCTCTGGCGCGTTCTATCTGCTTCTGACCAATCACTAGACATTTAGAGTTTACATAACGCCTAGGTAAGCGAGTGCGCATAGCGCATCCGCTTGACCTACTTGTTATATGTTATAGCTTAAACAGCAACAACTTTATTTGCACACGGCCCTTTCTGGCCTTGCCCAATTTCAAATTCTACTTTCTGACCATCATTGAGACTTGCATATTCACCGCCACTTTGAATTTCCGAATGATGAACAAATAGATCCTTGCCACCATCCTCTGGAGTAATGAAACCGAAACCTTTATCTGCATTGAACCACTTTACTGTACCTGTACTCATACTGTGCTCTCCTTTGTGTATTTAATATTCATTGACTTCGACTAGTTTGCTATAAATCGCGGTTGGAACCGCTTTGTCATCGTTTCCTGATATAGGTTGAGCGTCCTGCGGCTGATTATCGTCTACCCTCGCCTTTTGCAAGCGCTTCTCTTCCTTCTTTTTCTTTCTGGCTAGTTCTTTCTGGCGCTTTTCGAAATTATAATTGGGCTTAGCCACTCGTATTCTCCTCTACATTATTCTTTCCTAATCTAAATCGTCCACCACTCTATTATGACCCTAATGCCCCTCCATAAAAACCAAGCCATTAAGAGAAGGGCAAGCAATAAAAAACCACAATTAAGCGGCTATTTATAGGTTTGATTTATTGAGAGGAATGCTTTGAGCCGGCCTCAAGAACCTTCTGGTTACGACTGACGTTTCTAACTTTCTTCTGCCTTGTACAAACGATTCTCGGTACAATCTGCAGCCTCCTTTACCTCCTCATCTATTGCTACGCCTTCCGCGATAGATTCCATCGCTGCCAATGTAGCTGCCCAAGACTCCAAAGACGGAAAAGAATCCACGAACCCGAATTTTCCGGGGGTTGAATCGCCCACAACACTTGTGGTGATATGACTGGTAATACCGCCACCTTCAACATTTTCATTCATGAACACGACCCATTTGGAATTGGCGACGCGTACATCATCCATTGTTTTGCCTTCCTTGAGCTTACAGTTATGTACCGCCCGATAATCATCAGCATTGGCCGTTGCCCATATTCCAAGCATGGCAATCAAAGCCATTGTCTTCACTAGAATTGACTTCATTTTAAATCCTTATAGGTTTTTTTAAATTTAGGAAGAATAAAATCTCTATCCGCTAAAATACATTGCCGCATATAGCGTAGCCGAATTGTGGCGGGTGCTCAATAAATCACTCGCTTTGTAGTAGGCATAAAAAACCCCAATTAAGGGGCATTTACAGGTAAACATCTCTATGTCTTTTACGTTGACGAGTTCTATCTTCTTCTGCCCAATTAGCGGACATTTAGAGTTTACATAACGCCTAGGTAAGCGAGTGCGCATAGCGCATCCGCTTGACCTACTTGTTATGTGTTATAGCTTAAACAGCAACAACTTTATTTGCACACGGCCCTTTCTGGCCTTGCCCAACTTCAAATTCTACTTTCTGACCATCATTAAGAGTTGCATATTCACCGCCACTTTGAATTTCCGAATGATGAACGAATAGATCCTTGCCCCCATCCTCTGGAGTAATGAAACCGAAACCTTTATCTGCATTGAACCACTTTACTGTACCTGTACTCATACTGTGCTTTCCTTTGTGTATTTAATATTTATTGACTTCGACTAGTTTGCTATAAGTCGCCGGTTGGAACCGCTTTGTCATCGTTTCCTGATATAGGTTGAGCATCCTCCGGCTGACTATTGTCTACACTCGCCTTTTGCAAGCGCTTCTCTTCCTTCTTTTTCTTTCTGGCTAGTTCTTTCTGGCGCTTTTCGAAATTATAATTAGGCTTAGCCATTCGTATTCTCCTCTACATTATTCTTTATCTTTCTTTTCTTGTTCTTTTTCCCTTTCATAATTGGGCTTTAAAGTCCTTATCACGTTCCTGCTATACCCCTTTAAAAGGTTTAAAAAGCAAAAAATAATTTTTATCAAAGCCCCAAAAACTATCTCCGCCAAGGCGGTATAACGAAAATCCATTCGTCTGACTCTATTCTATAGTAGTGATAGCGGCCTCTTTCTAGTATACGCCACCATGCCTTTTACTTTGGCGAGCCCTATCTTCTTCTGACCAATCAGTATACATTATACATTATACTCCTAACTCACTAATTAGCCTTAGACAACTACCTTCTCCCCCTTCCGCAATATAATCCAGTCTAGTTACTGTATTATCAGGCTCGACAAAGACGTCAATATTACAGTAATAACTTAGCCCATCTATAATCTCGGAAGCAGAATATAGGCATCTTGACCGTTCACAATGGGCAAGATTGAATCTTACTTTCCTTTTCCCACCAGAAAGAACAGAAGTACTGAAAGGTGTACCCCAAGCAGATATTAAGTCATTAAAGGTTTTTCCAGCCCATCCTTCTTCTTGGAGCGGTTCAACTGAAGCGCATCCATAGAATAAAATTATTATGGGAAGGGTTGCTAAAATATTTTTCATTATTTTTCCCTTTCTTATTCTGCCTTCTTCCAAGCTTTAGAGAGGTCATCCTTGTCTATCATAAGGTTCCGTATTGACTTAGCCAACACGAGTACAAACTATACAAGGAGTAGCCAATAGCCCCTATTATAATGACCACAGTTTCAAATTGGGAGTAGTCCCAAACTGAAGCGGAGCTAAAGAAGGAGCCTAAGTCAAAATCAAGTACCGCATTTTCCCCTTCACCCACTTCTCAAATACCTTCACAAAGGTCTCGGAAGATGGTTCGTAAAGTTACAGCTTCTTTTTATTTATTTTTGCCTTTTCTGATGGTTTTCTTAATCCAATTTATTATATAGCCAGTTCGAGTCTTCATGTTTTACCTCTTCATTATTTTATTTTTCTAGGTCTGTAAGGAGAGATTCGTTAGTTCAATCTTCGATGCGAAAAACCTTATTAACAGTGTCCCATACTACTACTTGCAAGAAATTCGCGTCCTCATCAGAAACTTCTCCAAAATAATCATAGGCACTGCCTACAAAAAGAATATTACTTGGTGAATCATTTCTCAGCTCGGTCACCAGTGGCCACAGGACTTCTTAGGAAGCCGATGCACTATTTAAGCAAATGAAAGCGCAAATTATAAAGTTGGCAGCTAATTTTGGAAGGTAAATTAAACGCGTTCGATTATTTATCATTCGGTTCTCTGTTTTAACTAAAATATTATCAGTGCAACACTCTATCCACGCCCAACGCTAAAGCTCCTGGGCGACGCGGATCAGCGGAACCATAGAGCCGCCCTTCCTCTCTTACAATAGACTGAGTGCTCCCCATCGTTTGTTGCAGCTGTACGTCATGCCCCATTAACCGTAACAATGAACTTGTATCAGCATTGATTCCTCGCTCAACAGCAAGCTCAGAAGTGCGCCAGCCCTGGTATATTCGCGGAGTATGAGTCGCTTCAGCGATATTCATTTGGTAATCGATCAAATTCACAAGTAATTGCATTATGACATTGTGAATGCGGCTACCACCGGGAGTGCCGGTAACGATTTTAATCTCATCATTAACATCAAATACCAGAGTTGGGGTCATAGTGGAGACCGGCCGCTTCCCTGGCGTCATTTCATTAGCATGCCCAAGCTCTCTATGAGAAAAATTCCGCATCTGATTATCAAGCAAAATACCTGTACCTGGTACAACGAGGCCAGAACCAAATGAGTATCCTAACGTGTAACTCGTTGATACAGCATTGCCAAAATCGTCCATAACGGAATAATGAGTGGTTTCGCGACTCTCATAAGGGTTCGCATCAATTGGGTTAATTACTGAAACAGATGATGCCTTTCCTAGGTCTATGCTAGCTGCTATTTCCTTAGCCAATTCCTCACTTAAGATCCCCTCAATTGGAACCGAAACAAAATCTGTATCACCAATCCCTTGTCGGCGATTAGCATTTACTCTTTTCATTACCTCTGCCAGCAAATGAAGGCTTCTTGCGCTGCCCGGGTCTAAACTAGATAAATCAAATTGTTTTAACACATTAAGCATCTGTAAAAGAGCCAACCCCCCCACACTGCTTGGAGGCATCGTGACGATTTTATGTTGGCGATAATTTGTAGCAATTGGAGCGCGTTCTTTTACTTGGTAAAGCTGCAGATCTTGCGAGGAAATGTAACCACCCGATCGTCCCATAAAATCGATTATCTTTTCAGCTATATCGCCTCTGTAAAAAGCGTTAGCCCCCTGCTCGCTAATTCGTTCCAACGACCAAGCTAAATCCGGCTGATGTAATATTTCTCCTGCCAGATACGAAGTGTCAGCATCTTTGGCATAAGCAATTATACTGCTGGGGTATTGCGATATTATCGGCATTGCCTCCGCAAAGGCGTATGCTAGATCCTCGCTAACCACAATACCCTCTTTGGCCAAATTTATTGCTGGCGCTACTAATAATGACCATGGAAGTGATCCGAACTTTTGCCAAGCATGGTACAAACCAGCCACAGTACCCGGAACAGCGGGGGCTCTGGCCCCAAAGGTTAAATCATCCCAACGTATATCCCCAGCTTCATCCAGGAAGTCTTCTAAACGGGCAGCCGCTGGCGCTATTGACCTAAAATCAAGCGCAATGGTCTCTTTAGGTTGCGCCATATGTACAAGCATGAAACCACTCCCACCAAGATTGCCCGCTCTAGGCAGTGTGACCGCTAGGGCAAAACCAATGGCCACCGTCGCATCAACCGCGTTACCACCTTGCTCTAGTATTGTTTGCCCAACCCTACTGGCCAGTTCATTTTGTGTGACCACCATGCCATGACGGGCAACTACAGGATGGTGAATACTGTCATAACGAATAATGCTTTGATTAGAAGTCGTTATCGGTACTGAAGTACTCACCGATTGAGTGTTTGCCCCACATGAAAATTGCACAAGAAGTGAGGCGAGCAACCAAATCCGTATAATCATAGATAACTGCTTCCACTAAAATTCACAAAATGGAAGATCTCCAACATCCTAGAGATCCTCTGACGTTTAATAAAAAGGGGGGCAGAAGCCCCCCTTTTTTTGCTCTAACTAAATAGTTATAAATCCAGCCTCAAGTCCAAATAATAATTCCGACCTAAATCCTGATGAGCATCAGCAAAATAGCCATAATATCTATCTGCAAGAGGTGCTCTCTCGTCTTGGAAATTCTTAATGGCGAACCTTAATCTTGCATTAGTGTCATAAAGTTCGAAACGATAATCAACAGAAAGATCCATAGTCGTCATAGACGGGATCACATATTTTCTTCCGTCAGTTAACGTCAAGGCTTCCTGGGTAAATGATCCCTTTTTGAGGCCGGTCACAGTTGCTCCCCAGGGGCCTCTTCTCCAAGATAATCGCAGCGAATGTTTATTATCGTAATTTCCATTTTTGCCCAGCAGGTCACCAAACCCATCAATTGGGATGTCAGCAGGAATCAATCCGCTAGCTTTTGCGGCTGTTAATCCTTTGAATTGACCGCTTGGTGCTTGATAAAATTTTTCTATAAAACTACCAATGTATCTTAAATCGAAATTGCCTAAAGCAGTATCAACGTCATAGTAAACTGCAAGGTCATAGCCTTCGATAGTTCGCTTCGCTAAGTTCATGTACTCGTCAGCAACATATTTTATTGAACCAAAAGGACAAACACCGGCTGCAGCAAAATAAGCTAGCTCGCCGTCATCCGGGGCCTCTCTAACGACTGCCGAATGCCCCTGAAATGTACTACAACTATTTAGGCCGTTCTCGAATCTTTTCATCATATCTAAAACGGTATGATTATTCCTACCAAACAAGCCTATTGTTTTGTCTTTCTCTATTTCCCAATAATCAGCCGTAATTACCAATCCATCCAGTGGTTCTAAAACGAAGCCGATCGAGCTGTTATCAGATTCTTCAGACTCTAAATTCTGAGCTCCCGTTGCTTGCCTTTGTATCGTATAGCGAGAATCTGCATCAGAACTACTATGGCTAATGCCATTTTCAGTCTGGACCTGATACATACTGTAATCATTTCTAGTTCCGGACCTGACAACAATTTTCTCGTTTACCTGGACTATGTTTGGCGCCCTAAAGGCTGTAGAGACAGATCCTCTGAGCCTTAACCAATCTGTTAATTGCCAACCTACCGCAAACTTACCCACCGTAGATGAACCAACATCAGACTGATCTTCGGACCTCACTGCTAATTGAGCGATCAGGTTTTCTGTTATCGGAATTTGCAGTTCTGCGAAAAAAGACGTTACATCCCTTTCACCGGAAACATCACCTGTGGGGCTTGAGTTTACAAGATCCGAAACAAGTGGATAGGCATCGCCTTCATAATCAGTATAACCTATAGTGCCATCAAGCCGTGGATCTCTGTTATCTCTAACTCCTTCCTCTCTATATTCAATTCCGGCCAGCAACCCAACTGGACCTGCAGGTAATTCAAATATTGAGTTATTTGAAATTTTAAAATCGATCATCTGGAGATCACTTCTTTGTTTTTTGTAGGCATCAACCATCGTTCTATCAAGATTAGTGCCAACACCAGCACTGAAAGGATTGTAAGCCGCGGGAGTTGAATCAAATAACGCCTCTTTTAAAAGAGTATTTGATATCCTGTTATGCGTAACATCATTTGAAGTCGCGGCAGATTTAATAACCGCTGCTTCCCAATCCCATGCGCCTAAAGAGCCTCTAAACCCCTGAAGGAATCTATAAGTCTCTTTCTCTACATCGATAATCCTGGGTACTTCCGCATAGCGATAGTTATCAATGTAGAGCTGCTGTCCAGCAAAAATATTTACTCCGTCAACTTCCAATTGATTTAGGTAGTAATTATCCGGACCAACCCTATGCTTAGAAGAGCTAAAGGCAGCGGAAGGATGCCTAGCTAAGTTTGATTCAGATAGATAAAGGCCAAATTCCGTGAAAGATTCGATTCCATTTTCGAATTCATGGTTAACAAACATAAAAATATTTTTTCTTTCCAGATCGGATCTGGCATCCGTTCCACCCCAAAGATTATATCTTTCAGTACCATTACCATCAGGAGCTATACAAGTTCCATAGCCCGTATCAAACAAAGGATTCCCCCTATTTGTGCATCTCGAGTCACCCAAGGGAAAAACTTCGAATTCACCTGAGCTATCAGTCCAAACCTTGTCATAGGCTGTACCCGCAATTGATGTAGCGCTTGATACCATGTCAAATTGACCATAGAGTGAATTAGCGCTGGTATTCCTGAATTTGCTGCTCCCAGACCAAGGAGAATCTGCTGGGATCCATTTCCTATGATCGGAATCGCCCCATTTTGGATCTTCAGAGGCTCGAATTCTGCCCCTTTTATAATAATCAAAAAAGACACTTACGTTAGTGGCCCCATCATTAAAGTCTCTACCAAACTTTCCAGATATCGTTCTATCGTTGGCCCCAAAGTTGTCATAAGCACCCATTTTAGCTCGGACCATGACACCTTCATAATTGGCTTGCATAACATTGTTAACCACTCCCGCGACCGCTTCAGAGCCATATACGGCAGACGCCCCATCTCTCAGAATTTCCAACCTCTCAAGGCCGTAAGTAGGTACAAGGTTTGAATTAACCGACATGGTTGGAACATAATCCCCACCGAGAAGTTCAGTTTGATATCCCGGAGAATTTATAAGCCTTCTACCATTGAGGAGTGTCAACGTGTTACCTACCCCCATATTTCTTAGGTTATAAGCTCCAACGTCTCCCCGTGATGAATTGACGCCGCCTGAAGCGTTTTCAGCCTCATTAAAAAAGTTCATCCCGTTTTCAACAATATTTTCCAAGAGCTCATCACCGCCATCAACGCCTAAAGCATCAATGTCCAGGAAGTTAAGGACCGTGACAGGTAGTGCTCCCGATATTTGGGCACCCCTAATTTGGGAGCCTGTGACCATTATTTCTTCTATCGCCGGCTCATCCTGAGCAAATAAGATTAAAGGTGAATGAGCTAAAATCACACCCAAGGCAATAGCTCTCCGATTCAGATTATATTTGTTTGTATTCATTGGTATGACCTACTCAATTATTTTTAATATAGATTGAAAACATGTCTGACCCTGACTCAACCAACATGGTGGACCAAATAGACCCTGATGTTACCGAACAGATGTTCAGTAAATCAATCATTAAATTTCATCTGATTAGCTAATTAAAGTATGCTTTTGGTCATTTTTTGAGCCTCCGTGATCTTAGGTGTGATAGTTTTCATGTTTCCTTTAATAGCTAAGCCAATCGCTGAAGAGCACGACTAATGGCAGCCATAAATTGGAGTTGTAGAGAATTTCGAGAGCTTACGCTCCACGAATTGTACTCGTTACTGCAACTGCGCACGGACGTATTCGTAATTGAACAAAATTGTGTGTATCAGGACATGGATGACAATGACCAAGTGGCAATGCATGTGATAGGTGCACGAGATGGGGAGCTTTTGTGTTACGCACGCATTCTGCCTCCATCTATCAAATACAAAACCCCCTCCATAGGTAGAGTAATTACCCATCAGACTCTTCGGCAGAATGGGTATGGTAAGCAGTTGATGGGTAAGGCACTAGACTATTGCCGTCAGTATTGGCCAACAGAACCTATTACGATTTCCGCCCAGCAACAGTTGCAGAAGTTCTATTCAGAACTTGGTTTCGTTACTGAATCGGCCCCCTACTTAGAAGACGGTATCCCACACATTCAGATGCGATATGAATCTTTACCTGGTTGAAAGACCTAATTTACCTGACTTCGAGTTGCATGTTTGTGAACCAAGATTTCAAGCTCGTCTAAACCTCAAGGAAAGCATTCTCAAGATTTTCAATTAGCGAGCAACAACTGAGCATCATCGAATTGTTCGAGTGTTGCTTCATTGGCTTCCGGTTTCAACAGACTGAAACCAACAATGGCAATGGAACCAAATACGAACCCCGGCACAATCTCATAAAGGTCGAATATTCCGCCACTCATATTGGACCAGAAGACTACAGTAACTGCTCCCAGCAACATTCCGGCAATCGCTGACCGTGCTGTCATTTTGCGCCAGAACAACGAGAAAACTACCACGGGGCCGAATGATGCACCGAAACCAGCCCAAGCATAACTAACCAAGTCTAGCACTCTGCTATCACGATCACTGGCTATGAGTAACGCAAATAAAGCTATGCCTATTACAGCAGCACGACTGACGGTCAAAAGCTCCTTCTCAGAAGCATTTGGACGAACGAACACACGATAAAAATCCTCGCTTATTACACTGGATGATACGAGTAACTGGGAATCGACCGTCGACATAATCGCGGACAATATGGCAGCTGTAATGATTCCAGCTATCCATGGGTTGAAAAGATTCTGGCTGAGCGCGATAAAAACCGTTTCGGGATTGTTCAACGGTTGACCCGAAAAATAAGCGATACCTGCTAGCCCAGTTGAGACCGATCCGAATAACACAATGAGCATCCAGCCCATGGCTATACGTCGCGCCATGACAAGCTTCAGCGGGTTCTCAGTGGCCATAAATCTAGCCAGTATGTGAGGCTGCCCTACATAACCCAACCCCCAAGCTATCAACGAAACAAAAGAGATGAAAGTCATGTTGGTAAACAAGGCAGTGCTTTGAGGATTGGTCTCTTGTAACTGGCTCCATGCTGAAATTGAGCCACCTGTGCCAGTGATAACGGACAACGGCACCAGTAATAATGCAACCAGCATTAAAAGCGCTTGCACCGCGTCCGTCCACGATACTGCGAGAAAGCCACCGACAAACGTGTAAGTTACAATAATCAACGCTCCCGAAAATAAAGCCACGGAATAATCCAGGCCGAAGCTATTTTCAAAAAGGATTGCACCCCCCACTAAACCACTGGCCGTATAAAAAGTAAAAAACAATAGAATGACTACTGCCGACAATAATCGCAGTACCCTGCTTTGATCGTTAAACCTGTTTTCGAAATAATCAGGTAAAGTGAGCGAGTTGTTCGCATGCTGGCTGTAAATCCTCAGAGGCTTGGCCACAAAAACCCAGTTGTAATAAGCACCGATTACTAGTCCGACGCCAATCCAGATTTCGCTCAGCCCTGATAGATAAATGGCTCCCGGAAGGCCTAATAAAAGCCAGCCACTCATATCAGATGCCCCTGCACTAAGTGCAGTAACAACCGGGCCCAATTTCCTGCCACCAAGGATATAGTCTCCCAAGTCATGGGTACGACGGTAACCTCTTACTCCCAAGTAGAGGATACCCAATAGATAAGCTATAAAAGTTATGAGAAGAGGTGTATCAAAATCCATTAATTCAACGCCTATCGAATAGTTGGAATGATGGACCAGCGATCGGTTCGCTCGTCATCCCATACCAAAGGAAAAATTATTGGGAATAGTCTCGCCTTTCCAAAGAATTCTTGTACCTATAACTTGCGTAACATTGATCTATCACACGAGGTCACAAAATTGTCGCAACGCTCACTTCTTCGATAGAACTTCCACACTACCAGTTTAACCTTATCATCGCTGCTTTCAAAAATGTCAGTAAAACTTACTTTGGTAGCGTATCCATCTATATACTAAAGTTATTACTTTACTATTTGTATAATTTTGAAAAAACTGCTTAATTTATTAGCAAAATCTCAATTTATAAATCTTATATAAACTAAATACTTTATTTAAAACACCGATAACGGGTTAACTAATCTCGGAACTTCCATGGAATATTCAAAGAATCAAGAAAAAATACTACAACGGCTGAAAACTCGTGGCCCTCAGTCAGTAAAAATTATGTCAAATCAATTAGATATGACTACGATGGGTGTCCGTCAACATCTTGCGGAACTAGGGAAAAAGGGCGTCGTTAAACAGACTCAGGAAGAGAAGCAAACTCGGGGAAGGCCGGTTCGCCTCTGGAAACTGACCAAATCAGGGCATGAAAACTTTACTGATAGCTACTCTCAGATTACCTTGGAACTCATTGAGGTAATTCGTAGCTCTTTGGGAGAAGATAGCCTTAATGTGCTAATAGATAAGCGCCATGAGCCTCTTCTCGAAAAATACAAGAAGGCAATGAAAGATGCTGGTGAGGCTCTAGAACTCCGTATTGAGACACTTGCAGAATTGAGAAACCATGAAGGCTATATGACTGAGGTAAGACTCACGCCAGCTGGCTGGTTACTAATCGAGAATCATTGCCCAATCCGTGCTGTTGCCGAAAGTTGTCAGCAATTATGTCACTCAGAGTTAGAGATTTTCCAAGAATTGTTCAGGGAACGTGCAGAAGTAGAGAGAATCGACCACCTCCTGGCTGGAGCCCGTCGTTGTGCATACAGAATTACCGAAATGCAAGATTTCTAGGAATGAAACTCAAATTAATAATAATTACTAAGTTGTATGACGATTAAAGTTACTCCCATTAAATTAAAAATTAATCTTCCCTGCCCTTAATTTTTTTTTCAACGTTAGTCAAGATCCCGCGCAATATATTCAGCTCCATCATATCTATACGGATTCGGCCAAATAGTCTCCGTATTCGATGCATTAACTGCCTTGGGTTTTCTGGGTCATGAAACCCAATCGTTATCATTACACGCTCCAAGTGTTCATAAAAACTTTCAACCTGCTCCCCTGTCGCCGTTTCCTGATCCCAGAGGTCATATTTGTCCCGCGGAGTTAACTCCTCCGCTTTAAGCACCACCTTGTGAAGCTCGTAACAAATTACCATAACTGCACTAGCCAAATTTAGTGAGTTATACGTTTCGTTAGCAGGTATCTGTACATGGTAGTGGCAAAGCTGCAAGTCATCATTATTAAGCCCTGAATCTTCTCTACCAAATACAAGAGCCACACGAGTTGTATTCTTCTCGGAGATAATTTTGGCTGCACATTGTTCCGGGGTTAACATCGGCCAGGGAATTCGACGTGAACGCGCACTGGCCCCGATGACCAAGCCGCATTCCGCAACAGCTGATCGCAAAGAATTCACTACAATGGCAGATTCAAGGACATCAACGGCGGACGCAGCCCGACCAACAGCCACCCCGCTAGGAAATTGCTCGGGCTGCACTAGCGTCATATTTTCCAAGCCCATGTTTTTCATAGCTCGGGCGCTGGCCCCAATATTGCCTGGATGAGAAGGGTTAACCAGTACTACCTTTACATTACTGAAATCTTGCATTTGCACTCAAATTGAGAATAACAGGCCAAGAATTATAACAGTTACCGCAATAGGTGTGGTTTCAACCTAGAGTGCCAGTTTGCTATCATGCCGCCACTATATGATGGTGAACCAGTTCGCATGAGTTCACTTTATGCCTTTTCTTTCAATCAGGAATAATCGATGCATGCCCACCTCAAAATAGCCTTGCGTGCTGCGCACGACGCCGCTGAAGCAATTGCTCACGCAAGTGACCGGCTGGATCGGATAAAAATCATAGACAAGCAACCTGAAAGCTTCCTAACTTCGATGGATCAAGAAGCTGACAATACTATCCACTACCACCTGAAAAAGGCCTTCCCCTCACACGCAGTACATTCTCGCGTTTCCGGGCACCACCCTGGTGAAAATGGTGAGCCAACCTGGCTTGTTGATCCTCTTGTAGGAAGCCGTAATTTCTTTTATGGCTATCCACAGTTCGGGGTATCTATCGCCAAAGAATCCGAGGGCGTAGTAACGCATGCAGTGCTTGTGAGCCCTTTAATAGGAGATGAATTCACCGCTATCCGCGGCGATGGCGCCCTACTCAATTCCCGCAGAATTCGAGTTGCTGAAAGCAAAGAACTGTTGGACACATTGATTGGAGTCAATCAAGCAAAAATTTCTCCGGAGCTATTCGGTAGGTTAACGCAAATACTTTTACAGTCTGGCGCAGAACTAAGGCAATCAGGCTGCAGCCCACTTGACATCGTTCACGTGGCTGCGGGTCGCCTAAACGGTGGCTGGTGCATGTTCCCTAATTCACTCAGTTTAGCTGCTGCTAATCTAATTCTGACCGAAGCTGGCGGCCTCGTAGGAAATGAGTCGGGTAACCCCGAACTTGAAGAAGGCCATGAGTTGATTTGCGGCAATCCGAAGATATTTAAACAACTGACTATAATGCGTCAGAGAGTTACCTAATTTCTAGCGCAGTGCCGCTCGAAGCATTTGCAATTTAATGTGACGGCTGAATTAAACTCAGAAATATACGGTATATTGATTGATACTCGGTGCTCAGGATGGTCTTTTTAGCCCGTCGCGACCAATCCGATAATAACGAGCTGCAGAAGCAGTAACCCAATTGAGAATGTATTCCCTAATGCAGCCGACCCGTGTATGTCCCTGAAAAATAATACTAATGTTCACAACTTGATCGAAGGATCTGTCCAACGGTCTCTCATCCGCATGACGACGCCCATGATCATCGGCATGCTAGCGCTGTTTACTTTCCAACTCGTAGATACTTGGTTTATAAGTTTCCTAGGTACGGAGTCCCTGACCGCAATCAGCTTTACGTTCCCAGTAACGTTTACCATTATGAGTCTTGCCATTGGCATGGGGATTGGCGCGTCCGCCGTTGTTGCAAAAGCTCTTGGAAAGTCGCAGTTCGAAAAGGCTAAAGAAGCTGCGAGTGTCATAAATTACATCTCGTTGATGCTAGCCTGTCTGGTCGTGATTGTCTGCTGGGCGCTGATGGATGATATATTTGCGCTCATGGGAGCGAACGATCGTCTGATGCTCCCGATTCGAGAATACATGGTGGTGTGGCTTCCTGGCAGTGTTCTTATAGTCTGCATCATGACAAGCAACAGTATATTGCGTGGTTATGGCGATACTAAGACCCCTAGCATTCTCATGGCTGCCGCTGCTTCTAGCAACGCTTTGCTCGATCCTCTACTTATCTTCGGTATTGGCCCATTTCCAGAACTGGGTATTCAGGGTGCTGCTTGGGCTACTGTGATCTCCTGGATGCTTGGGTTTTGTTATTTGTTCTACCTGCTGGTTATTAAGATGGAACTGGTTAGTCGATCCCTGCCAACCCAAACCACCTTAAAAAGCTCCGGGCTCGATATGCTCCGTATAGGTATTCCCGCAGCCGGTGCCAATATGATGACACCCTTAGCAGCCGGCATCATGACCGCTATCGCTGCTGGGTTCGGCGACTCGGCTGTAGCAGCCTTTGGAGTCGGCGCGAGAATAGAGCCAATTGCAACTTTGCTAGTATTAGCCATCTCATCCTCCTTACCACCACTGATCAGTCAGAATTACGGGGCAGGTCGATTCGATCGCATAGAGGAAGCCTATCGAATAGCCACTCGGTTTATCCTGGTGTGGCAACTGCTTGTGTATATTGTCTTGGCTGTTGGCGCAGGGATATTAGCCACAATATTTTCAGAAGACCCAGAAGTCGTGGAAGCCATTAAATTATTTGTGTGGATTATGCCAGTCGGTTATGGCCTGCAAGGTATTATCATACTCACTAATTCCTCACTAAATGCCCTTCACCGCCCAATAAACGCGCTTTCTCTAAGTATTATCCGGTTCTTCGTTTTCTATGTGCCGCTAGCCTACGTGGGTAGTCTTTACTTCGGACTGTTCGGATTTTTCGCCGGTGCGGTATGTAGCAACTTGCTGATGGCTATGATTTCCTGGCGTGCGTTTAACCGAGCGTTATCAGGGGAACAGCAGCTGCTTGAGAAAACCGCGTGACACGGTTCCAAAGCTAAGGGTGAGTCTGCAACCGAAATGGCAAGTTGCAAGTTTCCACTTCCCTAGTATTGCATTATGCTTCTGTTTTTAAGTTCTACAACAAACATAATGTTGCGAAATGATTCAGCGACGGCAAAGAGACCTGTCGCAAAAATGGTCAAATTATGGAATCACTCGAATCCTTGCACAGTCGTATCTCGATACCGCGCTTGACGGAACCTGCCCCTGCCGAAGAGGCCCTGAAAAATATTTACAAGTCGGCGCTACGCGCAGCCGATCATGGCATGCTTACACCTTGGCGCTTCCTCGTTATAAAAGGATCCTCGCTAGAAAGACTAGGCCATTTATTCGTAAAAGCTGCTCTTTCTGATGATCCTGATATGGCCCCGAAAAAACAGGACAATATTCGCCGCAAACCACTTCGTGCCCCCTTAATAATAATAACCATATCGAGCGCCGAAGAGCATCCAAAGATCCCGGTTTTCGAGCAGAATCTCTCTGCAGCTGCAGCCACTCAGAATATGCTGGTAGCTGCCCACGCGCAGGGAGTTGGCGCAATGTGGCGCACTGGTTCCATGGCTTACCACCCATTGGTAAAGAGTGGGTTGGGTCTGGCAGTTCATGAAAAAATTATTGGGTTTCTCTATTTAGGCACAATTGCTGGACCTATCCGTAACCTCACAGAACCGCAACCCGAGCTATACTTCAAGGAGTGGTAGGCATGAACGGCCGCAGCATCGATATCCAATGCTGGAATTGCGGTAAAGAACTCAAAAATCTGTTACTACCTTTCTCCCGGTATGAAGAATGCAGCTACTGCAATGCCGACCTCCATGTCTGTATTGCTTGCAAAAATTATGAACCTTCAATATCTGATGCCTGCAAGGAAGACCGTGCTGATTTTGTGCTGGATAAAGACAGGGCAAACTTTTGTGATTATTTTAAGGTAAATTCCCGCGCCTATAAAAAGCAGGATAATTCAAAAGCGCGAAAAGAAAGAGCCAAGCTAGCGGAGCTATTCGGTGAAATTTTACCTGAAGAAAATGCTAAATCCAAAAACACTGTTCCTCAATCAGAAGCAGATAAAGCGTTGGCCGAACTGAAACGCCTGTTCGGCGACAAAGATTGATATAACCGTCGCGCTATCAAAGAACTCAATCTCGACGTCATCATTTGTGGTTTAGACGTAACTTAAGATTTTTGTTTTAAAC
>Ga0209445_1000930_pt1 | contig 16177 bp, 14 predicted proteins | sample MarorgKNORR_S2LV_4_FD_188223 | JGI IMG/M metagenome (GOLD analysis project Ga0209445, IMG submission 188223) | Marine microbial communities from the Southern Atlantic Ocean, analyzing organic carbon cycling - NADW_A/KNORR_S2/LV (SPAdes) (version 2) | ecosystem: Environmental > Aquatic > Marine >...
TAGAGTGCCGGAGTGGTGAAATTGGTAGACGCACGGGATTCAAAATCCCGCGAGGGCAACCTCGTGTCGGTTCGATTCCGACCTCCGGCACCACCCTCTCACGAGGGAGCTTGTACCATTATTAACTTTATAACCCGAAGTGTGTGTGGTGCAATTGGAATGTTATGCAAGGCCTACCCATTTTGCTAGGCTCTGACCTTGTATCTGGAACCCTTTTTAGACAAAAATCAATGAGCGATTCTCATAGCCCACAAGCAAAAGCTTACTGGAAAGCAAATATCCGCATTGTCCTCTCACTTTTATCAATATGGTTTGTGGTTTCTTTCGGAATGGCAATCCTGTTCGTCGATGTTTTGGATAATTTTCGTTTCTTCGGATTTAAATTTGGTTTCTGGATGGCACAACAAGGCTCTATTTTTTGTTTCGTCATTCTTATTTTTGTCTATGTCTATAAGATGAACAAACTCGACCACAAATATGGTGTGGATGAGGACCGGGACAACTTTTCCAAAGACGACACTTATTACGATAATAAAGAATCTCAAAAATAAACCCTGTATGGACGTTCAGACATTAACTTTTATTTTTGTTGGAGCAACATTCACTCTTTATATAGGCATCGCTATATGGGCGCGGGCTGGGAATACGGACGATTTCTATGTCGCCGGAGGAGGAGTGCCCCCTCTTGCCAATGGCATGGCAACGGCGGCCGATTGGATGTCTGCCGCTTCATTCATTTCCATGGCAGGCATCATATCTTTTATCGGACGTGATGGAGCCGTTTATCTGATGGGATGGACAGGAGGTTATGTCCTGCTCGCCTTGCTTCTGGCGCCCTATCTGCGCAAGTTCGGCAAATACACGGTTCCCGATTTTGTCGGCGATCGTTATTATTCCGACATCGCCCGGGTGGTCGCCGTCGTGTGTGTTTTATTTGTTTCGTTTACTTATGTGGCAGGTCAAATGCGCGGGGTGGGTATTGTTTTTTCCCGTTTTCTGGAAGTTGAAATCACTACAGGTGTTTTCATTGGCATGGCCATTGTCTTCTTTTATGCAGTGCTTGGCGGCATGAAAGGAATTACCTACACCCAGGTGGCACAGTATTGCATTTTGATTTTCGCTTTTCTGGTTCCCGCTATCTTCGTATCCATGTTGATGACAGGACACCCCATCCCACAACTCGGATTTGGCAGTACTCTGGTCGACGGCTCCAATACCTATCTTCTTGATAAGCTCGATCAATTATCTGCCGAGCTTGGGTTTGCAGCTTATACGGCAGGCAAAAAGTCCACCATCGATGTGTTTTTTATCACGGCTGCTCTGATGGTTGGCACCGCGGGACTCCCCCATGTCATCGTAAGATTTTTTACAGTTCCAAAAGTTCGCGATGCTCGTATTTCAGCAGGGTATGCCCTGGTATTTATTGCGTTGTTATATACAACCGCTCCGGCGTTGGCCTCTTTTGCCCGGGTCAACCTTATCAATACCGTCCATAATGCAGAATACAAGACAACTCCATCATGGTTTAAGAACTGGGAAAACACCAACCTCATCGCCTGGGTCGATAAAAATCAGGATGGGAGGATCCAATATTCCGCGGGAAAAGCCTTCAGAGGGAAACCTCAGTTTTTGCAGGAGCGGGGTCTCAAAGGAGAAAGAAAAATTTCAAACCCGCTTACCGATAACCTTAATGAACTTTATATCGACCGCGACATTATGGTTTTGGCTAATCCTGAAATCGCCGGCTTGCCGAATTGGGTAATCGCTTTGGTTGCGGCAGGGGCCCTTGCTGCCGCGCTTTCCACTGCGGCTGGATTGCTACTTGTTATATCTACATCCATCTCTCACGACCTATTGAAAAAAATGTTTTTGAAGAGTATTACCGACAAACAGGAACTGTTTTTTGCCCGAATGTCAGCGGCACTGGCTATCATCATCGCCGGATACTTTGGCATTCACCCACCTGGATTCGTTGCGCAAGTAGTGGCATTCGCCTTTGGTCTTGCGGCTTCGTCATTTTTCCCAGTTATTTTGATGGGAATTTTTTCGAAACGTATGAACAAAGAAGGTGCCATTGCAGGAATGATAACCGGACTCTCGTTCACCGCCAGCTATATCATTTATTTTAAATTCATTAATCCTTCTGCCAACTCTGCGGAAAACTGGTGGTTTGGAATTTCACCGGAAGGGATCGGAACTTTGGGAATGTTATTTAATTTCCTTGTTGCAAGCCTGGTTAGCCGATTCACTGCCCCACCCCCAGATGAAATTAAAGATATGGTAGATGATATAAGAATTCCTCAGGGTGCCGGATCTTCCTATCACCATATAAAATCGTAAATAAAGCTATTGCAGTCATACCCCTGCGGGGACACTAAAGCTTTGGGAGAATACTACGCCTTCGTCGGTTCTACCCCTTGGGGCACGAAGGTTTAGGAAAAGTATCCCGGCCGCTAAAGAACCTTGAACACCAGGAAGGTCATGTCATCGAATTGCGGTGCATTGTGGGTAAAAGTCTGTATGGCATTCTCGACTTTTTCCAGAACCCCTTCCGGCGTTCCGTTTGATTCAACAATCATCGATCGTAGCCTGTCCATGCCGAAATGTTCTTTTTGATTATTCATCGGCTCCACCACTCCATCAGAATACAGGAAAACCACATCACCGGATAAAAGCTGAACTTTTTCCTCTGTATAGGAGGCATTTTCTGTAATCCCCAAAGGGATTCCTCCTGCTTTCCCCGGCTTTCACCAGAACATCACCTAATTTAAGTTTTTGACGGATGGCCATGAAATATTTTTTCTTGAGAAACCATAATGTTTTAACGAATTGTAAAACCTAATTTTACACCCAAACGGACCATTTTAAAAGTGCATCTAGCTACCCATTGTAAATCTTAACAAAGTTGTTACTTAGGCAAAATGTCGAGATAGAAACGGTTTTGCCCGGTCAAAGTTAGAAACCACAACTGAAAAACCAGGATTTTTTTTCTCCCAGAGGCAGATTTTTCCGGGTCATGAGGGCTGGATTCCCCCTGCCTTCAAACGCGTAAACCTATATACATAAACCCATTGGGAACTCATATCGGTTTTTGGCATCGGTTTTGCTCAAGAGATAGGTGGATGAACTTTATTTATAATTAATCGGACCTTTTAAATGCCCGCTAACGTGTTAGCCCTATTCGCCGTCAAAGCCCCGGTAGAACCCACTGCTCCTACCCAGGACCAGGCGAATGATAACGGCTTTAAAGATTTTATGGACACTGCCGTACACAAGGTGGACACGGCTCAAAAACCATCCAAAGAAGATTCTCCACAAAACCAGAATAATACTCAGGCCGAAAAAACCCAACCCAAAGCCAAGACGCGCACGGAGGACAACTCGAATAATCAGGAAGTATCGGCAGCAAAAGAAAACGAGTCCCAATCAGCTCCTGAAACCGTAACCAAAGATTCACCGATTGAAAATACCGTGACCAAAGATTCATTAATAGAAGATACCGAAGTTCTGGCGACTCAATTGCAAGAACTGGATATCAATCAAGCCCAGTTTGAAGCTTTGCTGGGTCTGCTCGGCTTGAATGGCGATGCGGATATCGATGCCTTGCTCCAGTCGCTGACCCAGGCTCTAAATTTAAACCCGAAGGACTCGGGCGGTGGAACCAATGCCTCTGACCTTATAGCGAGAATTCAGCAGAATCAAGGGGAGGCGGTTAACCTGCTGAAGCAGGCCGGATTGTCGGACGCAGAAGTAAAAAACTTCTTGAATCATTTACAGTCCCTTCAAAATGCTTCCGCCCAAAAAGGACTCGATAAAAACGCCAACCTTCAGGCTAAATTAGATTCCCAAACCAACCGGCCTGATGAAGCGATCATAAAAAATTCTGTTCTTTATAATAGCCAGGCTGAAAATGATGAGGGACCAGATTTCTTAACCCAATTAAAAGATACCGCGAAATTAAAGGACACCACGAAAAGATCGGATACCGCGAAAGGAACGGGAAAAACCGATCGTTCCGCCTCACTGGACAAGCTCACCGAAACTGCAAAACAAAATGAAGCTACAAGGATCACCACACAGGAACCGGTGAACGAAAAGGGCGCCAAAACCTCCAATCTCGGCGAATTGCTGAGCGGTAAAAACGCCAAAGCAAACATCCTCCAAACAGAAAGTTTTACTGATGGCAAAGGCTATAAAGGTCTGGAAACTGCCAAGACAGGTCCCGACCTACAAATTCAATCTCCAACCGTCGCCGCCAACACCGCTGTAAAAGCAGCGGAGTCGAGCAAACCGATTTTACCTGAGAACCTCTTGGCCCGCGGAGCTACGGAAGCAAAAATTATCAACCAGATTGCCAACAAGATGACCGTTCGCACCATTGGGGCGCAGAATGAGGTCCATATCAAGCTGGATCCGCCATCTCTGGGAACAGTAAGGATGAAAATCATCACTTCCGGAGATACGGTAAGAACTGTGATTGTGGCAGAAAATCAAGCCGTAAAGCAGGTCATCGAAAATAACTTTAATCAATTACGGGATGCTATGGGCGAACAGGGTTTAAAGTTGGGCAGCTTCACCGTCACGGTTGGCGGGGAATCGGGCCATCAACACCCATCAGGAGAATCTTTGGATGAAGAAAACAATACCTCGTTGTTTGAGAAGACGGCTTCCAATGACACGGACGATAACCCGGAAACCGGCATGGTTTCCTTATTTTTTGGAGACAACCAATCTATCAGCGTCATTGCTTAGTGGATTATAAAATAATCACTCATCATTATTTTATCAGGACAACAATATTATGATTTTCAATCCGATTTCACCGACCACTACTACAGAAGGCATCACCGCGTCTGGAGACAGTACTCTGGGAAAAGATGATTTCCTTAAAATTCTTGTGGCGCAATTGCAGGCCCAGGATCCACTTGCCCCCATGGAAGGCCAGGAATTTGCCTCTCAACTGGCACAGTTCAGCAGTCTTGAGCAGTTGACCAACGTGAACGATAACCTGGAAATCAGCCAGGCTTTCGACCTAGCCTTGAGCAATTCCTCGGCCCTTGCCCTGATTGGTAAAACCGTAGACGCACCCGGTAATACGGTCGACTTTAAATCCGGCGAGGCAGAAACGTTGAGCTATTCGCTCAATAGCGACGCCACCGATGTGACCATCGACATTTTTGACAGCACCGGCATCAAAGTCTCCACCGTCAACCTTGGCGCTCAAAACTCAGGGTTACATGAATTTGTGTGGAGCGGCACGGATGCTTCCGGCGCATTGCTTCCTAGCAGTAACTATACTTTCAAAATCACTGCTTCAGATTCTACTGGCAATTTCGTGCCAGCGGAAACGTTCACCGCCGGTCTGGTAACCGATGTCGTCTTTGAAGATGGGCAGGCCTATGCCATCGTTAATGGGCAAAAACTCGCTATAAACGAAATATCAAAAGTAAGCATTTAATCAAGCCGTAACGGAAAAAGGAGATCACTCATGTCTTTAATCAGTTCATTATTCACCGGGGTCACCGGGCTGGCAGCAAATGCTCAGGCCATGGAAATCATTGGTGACAACATTTCCAATGTCAACACGGTAGGCTTTAAATCTAGTAAAGCCGTATTCAGTGATATTTTCAGCACCATTCTAACCAACGGATCTACAACCAGCCAGTTGGGCCGCGGCTCGCAATTGCAGGGAACTATTAAACAATTCACCCAAGGTTCGTTTGAGTCTTCCTCAAATGCTTTGGATCTGGCTATTGACGGTTCCGGTTTCTTTGTGGTCAGCCCCACCAATACCACCGGGACCTTTTTTACTCGTGCCGGTCAATTCAGATTAAATCAAAACGGATTGGTTCAGGCCATCACCGGTGAAATTTTACAGGGCCAGGCGATCACCAATGACACCGTTTCCACTAGTGTTTCAGACATTGACCTTGCCGGAGTGCAATCCACCCCGCAGGCCACCACCACGTTTACGCTGGGAGCTAATCTCGATGCCTCCGCCACAGCCACTTCTACATTCACTTCACCCATCACCATTTTCAACTCGGTGGGCAACCAGGTTACCCTCAGCGCCCAGTTCACCAAAGTCGCCAATGCAAATCAATGGACTTATGCCATCAGTACTTCTGAAGGCACTGTAACCTCGGGCGCATCCGGATCCGTCACCTTTGACACCTCCGGGCAATTGAGCCTGGTCCGAGGAGCCGCTGTGGCAGACCAAAGCATAGTTATCGATTTTTCTTCTGCCAGCACCCCGGCCGCCACCCAGACCCTGTCATGGGATCTGGCCAACGCCGCTGGCACCGCCACTAACGGCAAGTTGACAGGATTCGCCGCAGAATCCAATAACAACTCACTGGTTCAGGACGGGTTTACTACAGGGACCCTTACTGGCTTGACAGTCAGTGACAAAGGTGTCATCGCGGGTTTGTTCAATAACGGACAAACGGACGACCTGTACCAGGTTACCCTAGCGGACTTTCTCGCTCCTTCCGGGTTGACCCGGCAGGGTTCGAACCTGTTTTCAGAGTCCGAGGAATCCGGGCAAGGGGTATTGGGACTCGCTCGGACAGGTGGGTTTGGGGCGATTGTCGGCCAGTCGCTGGAGCTTTCCAACGTGGACCTGGCAGAACAGTTCATCACCATGATTCAAACCCAGCAGGCCTTTCAAGCCAGCTCCAGAATCATCACCACTATCGATGACTTGCTTACGGAGTCCGTGAATCTGGTACGGTAATATTCACAATTGATTTGATCTCTTCAAGACCCGGACTAAAAGTCCGGGTCTTTTTTTTGCGACGCATACTTGCCTGTAGAACCCAGACTTTGTTACATTAGGCCCATGAGTCGTGATGAACAAATCCGCGAAGTAAAATCAGCCACCCTTCTCCGCTTCGACCAAGTTTGGCAACGGAATTTCCAAGCAAACCTTAATGCCATACAACAAAACCCTGGAGTCATTGCCCTTAAAAACAAATTTCGCGATCTGCCTTGCATTGTGGTAGGTGCCGGGCCATCCCTGGATAAAAATATCCGCTTTCTTCACCGCGCTCAAAATAAAGCCGTCATTATTTCTTGTGATGCCGCATTAAATCCATTGATGGAAAACGGGATCATTCCGGACTTTGTGGTTTGCCTGGATCCTCAAGAAGAAATCACCCGATTTCTCGTTAATGTTCCGCAGGGAGGAATAACCCTTGTGGTTCCTTCTATCGTGCATCCCCATGTTCTTGAGCTTTGGGAAAACAATGTCCTTTTTTTCAATAAATTCGCACCGGATATCCCCACTTTGGTTGAAATTCAAAAAATGGTTCCCCACATTGGCATATTGACACCAGGCGGAACAGTTTTATCGGTAACTTATGACCTGGCCTTTCAAGCCGGAGGCAATCCGATTATATTCATCGGCCAGGATCTTTCTTATCCCAAAAAGAAATCCCACAGCCATGGAAGCGATGCCGCAGGCAAAGGCTTGAAGCTCATGATGGATAGACAGAAAGACCAGTTGGTCCTGGAAACAGACATCAACGGTCAAAGTTTACGAACATTAAAATCCATGGCGGTTTCCAAACAGTGGTTCGACTGGGCATTCACAAATTTCCAACGGGAGAATCCATTAATGGTTGTCAACTGCAGTGAAGCCGGGATATTGACCGACCACTGCTCTCTACGGCCCTTGACCGAAACCATTTTCAAACATTGCGCCCGCAAGTTGAATGTTGCCTGGATTTTGAAAAAAGCCCTGAAGAAAAAGAACCGCCGCTAACCGGGAAGCCCACTGGCCCGGATATTGCGCGATAGGTTCTAAATCACCCCAGCTCCTCTTTGAAAAAGAGGGGTCCATTTAGCCACCCAGCTTCTCAAGTCGCCAATACCTTTGCTTGCCATATAACGCCATTGCCAGTTGGCCCCACGCCTAGTGGCGGCGGGCGCAGCGGAAGCCTTGCCAGATATTAAACTGATCGGGCCGTTCGTTAAAGCGGTAGGTAGTTCTCATATAGTAGGCCTTGTAATACCAGTTGCCCCCCCTTAGAATCTTGCTGATTCCGGTTTCAGGCCCTTGCGGGTTTTTTTGTTCAGAGTCTTCATAGGTTCCACCGTCAAACCAATCGGCAACCCATTCCCAGACATTACCCGCCATATGATGGATGCCGTAAGGAGAAACACCCCGGCTCATGCTATTTACAGGCTCCATTACTTTGAAACCCAGATCAGAAAATTTACGCCGGAAAGTCACACGCTTGTTGTCAGGAAATTCGTTTCCCCAGGGAAAAATTCTCTGGTCGGTTCCCCGCGCGGCTTTTTCCCATTCAGCTTCCGTGGGCAAGCGTTTGCTTTTCCATCGGCAATAGGCATCGGCACCATACCAGGAGACCCGGTTGACAGGGAGGTTCTCCAATCCAACCCGTGGTTTATATTTTCCGTCCACCAGCTCAACCGTAACGCTTGGGGTGATTTCTATAAACCGCCCGGCAGAGGCCTGATGGAAATTGAGAAACTCGGCGAAGTCAAAACTTGTCACCTCATATTTATCCATCCAGTAAGCATTGAGGGTAACTTCATGAACCGGGTCTTCATCCATATCTCCCCATTCGTTATCATTCTCTATTTCAAAACCCATGGTGAATGATCCTTCGGGAATGAAGGCCATATTTTCAAAAGTTTTTTTTTGCAGGGCGCATGACGATAAAAAAAGAACCATCATCAAACCCGTCAGGGTATTAAAAATATTTTTCATTCGATGATACTTGTACAAATCGGCTGATAAAATGCAGAGGTGTCACGCATGGGCGGGAATTAGCAATGACCCGTATATCCTTTTATAGGTCAGTCTTTTTGATTTTTTCGTGTGATCCGTCGCAGAAAGGCCTGTTTTTCGTTCTGAAGCAACCACATAATAAATAGGTTTTATTTTTATCCAGCTTTAATATTTCCGGCCCATCGCCGCCGGTGGTGTGATGCGTGGCATCGCAAAACGGCCAGTGGTTGGACTGCATACAGGTGCAAACAGCAATTTCCTCGGTATCGGTTATTTTTATAGGTCCCTCTCCTGGCATTGTCGATATCCTTTTTAATTTTTTTATATCAGTGAGAAAGCATAGGAACGGATTTTAAGCTGTCCTGATCCGGAAGGAAAACTGTGAATAAAGTTCCTTTGCCAACGGTGCTTTTAACATCCATGACCCCCTCGTTTCGGTTGACAATTTGGTAAACGGTCGCCAACCCTAAGCCTACCCCATTTTTCTTGCTGGAATAAAAAGGGTCATAAATATTATTGATCTGGTCGAGGGCAATGCCGCAACCTTCATCCTGAACCTCAAGAACCATGCCGCGGTGATTTGCTTGAAATTCTCCGCTACGAAAAGAAAAAACCTCCTTGAGTTTCAAGGTCAGGGTTCCTTGGGACATCGCTTCCAATGCATTGATACACAAATTCCATACAACCTGTTTAATTTGTTCCTCGTCTCCATTTAGAATCAGATGGTCTGTCGTTCCCTTGAAAACAATCTGTTTTTTAGAGCTAATGTCCTCTTTGTTTTTTAACAGGATGATTACATCCTGAATAAGTTGAGTCAAATCTATAATGGTATTATTGTTCTTTCTAGGTTGGGAATAATTGAGAAAATCTGAAAGAATGACGTTAAGGCGATCCGTTTCCTTAATAACTATTTGCATCAGTTTTTTATAGGAGTCTCCAAGTTTAAGGCCTCTTGCCAGAACCTGGATGGAGCCGCTCAATGAAGTCAACGGGTTTCTGATTTCATGCGCCAAGCCTGCCGAAAACCTTCCCACCGCCGCTAACTGCTCTGTCCTCGAAACCTTTTCCTGCATTTCTTTTACTTCGGTGAGATCTTCAAATACCAGAATGTATCCCGGCACATCAAGATCGGCAAGATGGCTAATTTTGATCCGGATAAAAATGATCTTTCCGTCTTTTCTTTGGTATTCACCTTCAATTTGTTTTGGAAGAATAAGTTTTTTATCTTCGGAAAACAGGTTTTTCAATTCGGCCAAAGGTATCAACCGCTCAACGGATTTCTCCAGACTCTCTTCAGTGGAATAACCTATGAGGGCTCTCGCGGCAGGGTTGATCAATGTGATCATGCCCCCCGGGTTGGTGGTGATCAAGCCATTCCCCATGTTCTGTACAATATTTCGGTTGAAAGCCCTTTGCTCTTCCAGATGGATGCTTGCACGAACCAGTTCCTCTTTAACTATTCGCAGTCGATGCGAGAGAAAACTGCTTAGATAAGCCACCGTGTAATAGGAAACAATGTTTAGAAAAATCACATAAAAAACATAACCGCTTTCAAAAGATACCTTCGATTCAGGAAACAAATAAACCGGAGTAATAATGCCAAAATATTCCAAGTCTACCAGCACCCCATAAATGATAATAGCGCCTGATGCGGCCAGATAGGCCGCAGCCTTGGGTAGCGTGACACTGGATGCAATAATTACAAATAAGAAAAGGAAGGAAATGGGGCTGTCAATACCCCCTGTGGTGAAGAGAATGCCTCCTACCAGCAGCAAATCTCCCGAGACCTGGAGTGAAGCATTTTCCGTCAAGGTCAAAAATCGAAAAAGAACCGCATAAACAAGGGACATGAAAAAGCCTGCCCCAATAGCCATGCAGAGGGGCTCTATGGGTGCGGTGATTCCCAGCCGTTCTTGGAAGGTAAGCAGGAGGCCCACAAATCCGGTCAAAAAGAAGACCCTCAAGAGCATGATCCTTCTGACTCGTTGCTCTAATTCCTGATCCTGATTGTGGATTTCGCGTTTCATAACTCGGCCGGATTCGCCAACGAATTCAATCTTCGTCTAAATAGCATCTCCCATTTTAAATATGGGTAGGTACATGGCAACCACAATGAATCCGATTATAACCCCCAGGAAGACCATGAGCATGGGTTCCATCAGGGCCGTTAGACCATCAACCGCTGTATCAACTTCTTCATCATAGAAGTCTGCGATTTTGGACAGCATTTTATCCAATGAGCCCGAGGCCTCGCCAACATCAATCATTTGAATGACCATGGGAGGAAAAACAGCTTCTCGTGAAAGGGGAGCGGCAATGGTTTCACCCTCTTTGATGGCCTGAATGGTTTTGAACACGGCAATTTCCACGATTTTATTTCCCGAGGTCCGCGCGCAAATATCCAACGCTTCTATCAAAGGTACTCCGCTTGAAATCAGAGTTCCCAGTGTCCGCGAAAACCTTGCCACCGAAACCTTTTGAATTAAAATTCCAAATACAGGGAGCTTTAAAGCAATCCGATCTATTTCAATATTTCCCCGTTCGGTGGCGTAAACTTTTTTAAAGGTAAAGAAAAAAACGACCGCCCCCCCTAGCATAACGTACCACTGGTTTATGAAGAAGTCGCTGACATTCATAACGATCTGTGTGGGACCCGGTAATTCCTTTCCTCCCCCCGCAAACACCGCGGCAAACGACGGGATAACAAAGACCATTAAAAACCCTACGACGACAAAAGCTACCGTCATAATCGCTCCCGGATAAACCATGGCGGCTTTTACTTTCTTCTTCAACGCTTCCGCTTTTTCAATATACGCTGCCAGACGCCTGAGAATGATGTCCAGGATTCCGCCCACTTCTCCCGCTTCGACCAGGTTGCAGTAAAGCGAGTCCCAAATCTTTGGAAATTTTTTCAGAGATTCCGACAGGTTATTTCCAACTTCAATATTTCCCTTAACCTTTAAAATTGTTTCCCCAAAGGTTGGATTGTCAGACTGTTTTCCAAGAATATCCAGGCACTGGACCAGAGGAAGCCCAGCATCGACCATGGTCGAAAACTGACGGGTAAAAATGACCACATCGCGGGTGGTGATTTTATGGACTTTAGGGCCAAATAAAGCACTTTCACCGGCTTTTTTCTTAATGGTGGTAACGCGGATGTTCTGCAATTTCAGTTTAGAGACCGCGGCCTTTTCGTCTTCCGCTTCCACTTCTCCGGTTTTCACTTTGCCCCGGACCCGAGATTTGTAAGTAAAAGTAGGCATAATCGATTTGAACTAATCCTGTTGTTTTAAAGTATAGGAATTAATTTTATTTTTTGTGCTTTCAAGCTCTAGTCCAATGCGTGTCAGCAAATGGGTCGTCATCCGCAAGCGTTCCACCAATGCCAGGATAATGGGTTTCATACCATCCTGAAGTCCATTCATTGATTTATCAAAAAATTCCTTGTATATGACACCAACTGTCACATCGCCTATGGCGGTTATGTTAGCACTGCGCACGGTTTCTGAGATCAGACCCATCTCTCCAAAAACTTCTCCCTCTTTGAGAGTTCCTACGGCTACGATTCTTTTATCAATTTTCTTGGTAACGCGAACCTTGCCTTTGAGGATCACGTAGGCATTATTACTCATAATCCCTTCGGTGATGATGATATCACCATCGGCATAGTGTTGGTGAATTGGAGTGTCTTGCAAGCTCATGCTTTCCCCGCAGAGTGAAGAGTTTCTTTGAATACCTTGTAAAAAATCTCAATTTCGGAAATCGATTTTTTTAACACATCTTCCAGCTTTTCTATGTCGCTTTCATTGATCACAACATTGACGCTTTTATGGAAGGCCTGCATGTTTTTCAGGGTCTTAAAATTTTTGCCCATCAACGCAACGAAAATGTTCCTGCGAATCACCATAGGCATTTCGATCAGGGTTTTGTAAACGGGGTTATTATCCAAGTCCTGGTTTCCGTAGTTTTCATGCAGGGCAATAAAATGGAAGTGGGTAAACTTCATTTTATGAACCGCGTGTTCCAGCGATTTTGCGTATTGGATTTTATAACCCCTGCTTTCCAGTACTTTAGTCCAGGCAGATTGGTTTTTTTCGTCTAATATCAGTGCCAACTGGTCATCTTCATCATAAATAACCAATTCTTCATCATCTTCAAATTCTTCTTGATTCACAACCATGCCCGCCGTATCCAAGGCCTCTTCTTGTTTAGGCGGTGTGTCTTTGGTTTTCAGGTGCTGATCTATCTTGATTTTGTTTTTGCAACCCGGGCAGGTGATTGAAAAGGCCTGATCCTTCGGCAATTTCTCATCCGGAATGTTCATCGACCGCTGGCATGCATTACACGTAACTTGCATCTTGCTTTACCCTTTCTTATTTTGGAACCTTAGCCTCATACTCATCATCCATGTTTAGCTCATCAATATCTGCAGTCTCCTCCCCTTTAGCCGATTTGAGGGTATCAATACCCCGGCCTACCACAGCCTTGCGAGAAGCATATGCCAGGGCGGTTTCTTCTGTGATGAGACCTTCCTGATACAGTTTCAGCATATGCTGATCGAAGGTCCACATACCGTATGCATCGCCGTTGGTGATAATTTCGTAAAAAGTTTTATCTTCTGTCTCGCCATTAATGATGGTGTCTTTTACCCGCAGATTAGAAGTCATGATCTCGAGCAAGGCAACCCGACCCCCGCCTACCTTAGGAAGCAGACGTTGACAAATAATCCAGCGAATGGTGTCGGCCAGACGTATGCGTATCTGTTGCTCTTCTTCCTGGGAAAACATGCCCACGATGCGGTTGATGGTTTGCCCGGCATCAACCGTATGCAGTGTACTCAGGACCAGATGGCCGGTTTCCGCCGCGCTAAGGCCGATTTCAACCGTTTCCCGGTCACGCATTTCCCCAACCAGAATAACCTTGGGTGCCTGGCGCAAGGCCGCCCGGAGCCCGGTAGCAAACGCATCATAATCGCTTCCCAATTCCCGCTGGTTAAAGGTAGATTTTTTATGGGGGTGCACAAATTCCACAGGATCTTCCAGGGTGATGATATGAATGGATTTCTCCTCGTTCATTTTATTCAACAAAGCCGCAAGCGTCGTCGATTTACCGCTTCCGTTCGCCCCTGTAACCAGGATAAGGCCATTTTTTTCTTCGGCGGCTTTGGCAAACTGGCCCGGAAGCTTTAAGTCTTCAATGGATGGTATTCGTGTCTCCAGTTTTCTCAATACGACAGTATAATTTCCGCGCTGTGAAAATATATTCACGCGAAACCGGGCTTTACCCACTAAAAAATAGGAACAGTCGCAGGAACCTTGCTGGATTAAAATTTCCGTCAGCCTCCTATCCGAGTTGATCAGGTTCAGGGCAAATATTTCTGCCTGGAACGGCGTGAGCATCTCGATGGGAGGGTCAATGGGAACTGCCGTCAATTCTCCGGACGACTCCACCTGGCAGGCTTTGCCAACCGTGATATTGAGATCGGAAATATTTCCGAACGCTTCCAGCATGGTGGTTAAAATATGATCGATTTCTGCTTTTCTCATAGTTTACTCATAAAAATTCTGGAGGTTCACTTAGGAATTGAACGAACCGCTCTTTAACAATCGCCTTGTCGTATGCATCTTCCGGACTGATTTTTTTCGCTTCCAAAGCTATGAGAATGGCATCGTCCAATGACTGCATGCCAAATTTTTTCCCTGTCTGAATTGCCGAAGGAATTTGAAAGGTCTTGCCCTCACGAATCAGGTTGGAAACTGCCGGGGTCACTACTAGGACTTCCAGTACTGCCATTCTTCCTTTTTTATCGATACGTTTGAACAGGTTCTGAGCTATTACTCCTTTCAAGGATTCAGAAAGGGTGGTACGAATTTGCGGCTGCTGGTGCGCCGGGAACACATCGATTATCCGGTCAACGGTTTTTGCCGCGCTTTGGGTATGAAGGGTGCCAAAAACCAAATGGCCCGTGGAAGCGGCTTCCAAAGCCAGCTCAATGGTTTCCAAATCCCGCATTTCACCAACGAGTATGATATCCGGGTCTTCCCGCAAAGCACCGCGCAGGGCAGATTTGAACCCTTTTGTATGCACTCCCACTTCACGGTGATTCACAATACAGCTTTGGCTTTTATGAACAAATTCAACCGGGTCTTCAACGGTAATAATATGGCTTTTTTTGTTTCTGTTGACGTAGTCCATCATGGCGGCAAGTGTTGTGGATTTACCACTTCCCGTGGGCCCGGTAACCAGGACCATTCCCTTATGCAACATGGAGAGTTTGGTGATGACTTTGGGGAGACCCAGTTGCTCGGCAGTCAGAATTGTGCTCGGAATTTCCCTGAACACCGCTCCCACACCCCATTTCTGCTGAAAATAATTCGCCCGATACCGGGCCAGATTGGGAATTTCATAGGCGAAATCCACATCACCGGTTTCTTCAAAAACCTTGATTTTATTTTCCGGGGCAATTTCATATAACATGGCCTTCAATTCATCATTTTCCAGCGCCTTGTATTTAACTCGTTCCATATCTCCATGCACCCTGAGTATGGGTTGAGATCCGGCAATCAAGTGTAAGTCGGAAGCTCCCTGTTCATTCATCAGTTTGAAGAAGGCATCAATTTTAGCCACGATTCAATCCACCAGTTTAGAGTGAATAATAAAGTCTTTGACTACTTTGTCCTCACTCTCTGGCAAAGTAATGGCCTTGCCATTTAAAACCAATTCAACTCCTGTTTTATTACCTATCGTCAAGCGGATCGCTTCATTACCCCAGAAGGTCTTTGATGTTCCCGCTGGGAGAATAAAATCTTCCTCCCTTAAATCATCGATGGTCATATTAAACCACGAAATTTCTTTTACATGAATCGAAAGCTTTAAAGATTTTTCAATGTCTGCAGGATTTTGCGACTCCAAATCAGGCTGTGAAACACTTGTGGTCTGTGTGGTCAGTGCAATCGATTCTTGGGGAGGTGAGACTTTTTTCTCATCCACATCTTCTTTTCTGGCAGGTTTACCGGACGGATTGATTTGAATCGAAAGTTCTGGAATCCCCAAGTCGGCAGAGTCTTCCTCCTGAGCATCCACGTTTTCTTCCACAGGTGGTTCTTCAAATAAATCGGAGCTGGAACTTACTGAAGGTTCCTGATTAGCTGCCCCAGCCTGTATTTGAAGCAATGGGACGTTTTTTTCCTCCGATTTTCCTGAAGAATCTCCTATTCCATTTTTTATCAGGACTCCCACGCCAAACAAGAAGCCGGCGGTCACCAAAAGTAACAGGCCATATGCCAAGAAGGTTTTGGGTTGTGTATTAAAGGAAGCTGTTTCTTGGGGGCAATTGTCCTGCTTGTTGAATTCCACAGATTCTTTATAGATATTGAGCAGCTCCTCAACATCCGAGCCGATGGTGTTGGCATAAGAGCG
>Ga0209445_1000934_pt1 | contig 16101 bp, 11 predicted proteins | sample MarorgKNORR_S2LV_4_FD_188223 | JGI IMG/M metagenome (GOLD analysis project Ga0209445, IMG submission 188223) | Marine microbial communities from the Southern Atlantic Ocean, analyzing organic carbon cycling - NADW_A/KNORR_S2/LV (SPAdes) (version 2) | ecosystem: Environmental > Aquatic > Marine >...
AGGAGTAACGATAATAGTTAAAACAATGGTCGGGGTGATTGGACTCGAACCACCGGCCTCTTCGTCCCGAACGAAGCGCGCTAGCCACTGCGTTATACATTCGGCACATCCTAACTAGGGAGCTGAATAGTCAACGAGAATCGCAGAGGAGTAATTGCGTACACGTTGTCAAGACGAGCGGAATGTATGGGCCATTAGCCCGGTTCCAGCGCTCCTTCGGGCTCCCAAGCTAGGTCTTCAGACCGGTCCTTGTTCCTATCTCTGGAGAGGACCGCATTGATCGCCTGACGCAACGTCCTTACCCCGATCGCCTTCATGCCTTTGGGTATCGTCAGGCCCTCCAAGCTCGTCTCCGGCAAAATGCACTTTTTGAGCCCCAACCTCGCCGCCTCCGTGACTCTTCGTTGCGCCTGGGAAACGGCCCTGATCTCAGCGCTTAAACCAACCTCGCCAAAGGCGAATATCTCAGCGTCCAGCGGGCTGTTATAGAGGCTGGAGGCCATGGCTAGCACCAATGGTAAGTCCGCCGCCGGCTCGCTGATCTTGAAGCCACCGGCCACGTTAACGATGATGTCCTGGCCGGCCAACTCAAGACCGGCACGGCGGGAAGCCACCGCCACCAGCATGAGCAGCCGGTTGTAGTCCACGCCGTTGGCGACGCGCCGGGGAGCCGGTAGTTGGGATGGTGAAGTGAGAGCTTGGACCTCCAACAGTAACGCCCGGCTGCCCTCTACCACCGGCGCCAGGGCTGCTCCGATGGAGCCACTAGCCCGTTGGGACAGCAGCGCCTTGGAAGGGTCGGACACATCGGTCAGGCCCTGCTCCGTCATCTCAAATACACCGACCTCAGTGGTGGCGCCGAACCGGTTCTTGCCGGCGCGCAGCACTCGGTAACCGCCGTCTTCCTGGGATTCCAGGTACAAGACTACGTCCACCATGTGCTCTAAAACCCTGGGCCCGGCCAATGAGCCGTCTTTGGTCATGTGGCCGGATACGAACACCGGAGTCCCGCTGTCTTTGGCCCACCGGAGCAGCCGCAAACCAGCCTCGCGTACCTGGCCGACACTTCCGGGGCCGGACGTTTCGTCGTCGCTATATAGAGTCTGAATCGAATCGACGATTGCCAGAGCGGGCCGTACCGAGTCCAACTTCTCGATTACCGCCGATAGGTCGGTCTCGGGCAACATCAAGACTCCCTCCCCGGCAAAACCCAATCGGTCGGAGCGTAACTTTATCTGCTGGGGCGACTCTTCACCGCTGACATACAAGACCTTTTGGTCTTTGGCAGCCACGTATTGGGCCAACTGAAGCAGGAGAGTCGACTTGCCGACGCCGGGTTCTCCGGCCAGTAGGACGACCGATCCCGGGACCACTCCACCGCCCAATACGCGGTTCAGTTCGGGGGAGGGCAACGGGTCGCGTGGTTGGTCGCCGGAGGTGATAGAAGAGAGCTCCACGACCTCGGTCGCTTTAGCTGCCAGCCAGCTCGGCCGGCCTTTGGCGGCTGGCGGCGCAGCGGCCATTTCAACCAGAGGGTTCTGGGAACCGCAGCCTTGCGCGGGACAAAATCCCGCCCACTTGGCAAATTCGTTCCCGCAAGACGGGCACATGAAAACTGTTCGCCGACGGTCTTTCAACTTGGCCACACCGCACCACCGCACTTAAGAATACCGTTCATATTACCGGTGCAAAATCGATATCGGGGAATCACTCCGGGGCATTACTGAAAAGATTGCCCGGAAGAATCGGGGCAATTATAACAACAGAAGGCCCCACAATCGTGGGGCCTTCTGTCAGTAATTCCGGGTGTTTGGTTGCTGTAGTCCGAATTTAGTCGGAGTTGGCCGTCTCGGCTTCAGCTTCCGGTTCAGCCTTGGCTTTCGCTTTGGGCTTAGCCTTGGCTTTCTTGGAGGTTATCTTGATGGCGCCGTCGTTATCTAGGTCAATCATCGCCACGTCACCGGCAACCAGCGTTCTGTTGAGTACAACATCAGAGAGATTGTCTTCGATCTCGTCTTGGATCAGTCTCCGCAGAGGTCTGGCTCCCAGGACGGGGTCGAAACCCTTCTCTCCCAGATAAGTCTTGGCCGCTTGCGTAATCTCCAAAGAAATCTCTTTCTCATCCAACTCGGTCCGGACCTGGTTCATCATCAGATCGACGATCTCCAGGATCTCGTCCTGCTTGAGTTGGTGGAAGACCACCGTGGAATCGATCCGGTTCAAGAACTCAGGACGGAAGAACCTCTTCACTTCCTCCATCACTTTGTCTTTCATCCGTTCGTAGGCGCTATCGTCGGTCTGAGCATCGGTGGTCTTGGCTGCGAAGCCGAGAGAAGTCTCCCGCTTGATCAGGTCAGACCCAAGGTTGCTGGTCATAATGATTATGGAGTTCCGGAAGTCTACCTTCCGGCCCCGGGCATCGGTCAGGTGGCCTGCGTCGAAGATCTGCAACAAGATGTTGAAGACCTCCGGGTGGGCCTTTTCTATCTCGTCGAGGAGCACCGCGCAATAGTTCTTGCGCCGGACACCTTCGGTTAGCTGCCCGCCCTCGTCGTATCCGACGTAGCCGGGAGGTGCGCCGATCAATCGGGCGACCGTATGGCGTTCTTGGAACTCGGACATATCTAGGCGAAGCATGTTGTCTTCATCGCCGAACATGAACTCGGCCAACGCGCGGACCAATTCAGTCTTGCCGACGCCGGTGGGGCCAAGGAACATGAACACGCCGATGGGACGGCGGGAGTCCTTGAGACCTGCCCGGGCGCGGCGCACCGACTTGGATACGCTGATGATAGCTTCATCTTGTCCGATGATCCGCTTGTGCAGTTCTCCTTCCATCTTAAGGAGCCGCTCGGTCTCTTCTTCCGCCAGCCGCGTTACCGGAATGCCGGTCCACATGCTGACGACTTCAGCGATATCGTCTTCAGTGACAACCCTGCGTTCTGCGTTCTCGCCTTCTTTCCAGTTCTTTTCCAGGGTGTCCAGGTCTTCGTTCTGCCGCAGTTCCCGGTCCCGCAGCTCCGCCGCCGCTTCGTATTGCTGGGAGGCGATGGCCTCGTCCTTCTCTTTGCGGACCTGTTCTAAGACCTGCATGGCGTCCTTCACGGACGCGGGGGTGACGCTGCCACGGAGCCTTACTCGAGACCCGGCCTCGTCGATCAGGTCGATGGCCTTGTCCGGCAGGAACCGGTCAGGGATGTAGCGCTGGGCCAGAAGGGCTGCGGTACGGATGGCTTCGTCACTGATATCTACTTTGTGATGGTCTTCATACTTGCTGCGGACACCCATCAAGATGGCCACGGTGTCATCGTCGGAGGGCTCTTCAACCCGTACGGGCTGTAGGCGACGCTCCAGAGCTGGGTCTCGCTCAACGTACTTGCGGTAGTCGTCCAGGGTGGTGGCCCCGATACATTGAATCTCGCCGCGGGCCAGCGAGGGCTTTAGGATGTTGGAAGCGTCAACTGCGCCTTCAGCAGCGCCGGCGCCAACGATCGTATGAATCTCATCGATGAATAGGACGCAGTTGCCGGCGGTCTTGATCTCTTCGATGACCTTCTTCAACCGCTCTTCGAATTCGCCGCGGTACTTGGTGCCCGCGACCAGAGCGCCCATGTCCAGGGTGACCAGTCGCTTGCCCTGCAGGGTGTCTGGGACATCTCCACCGCTGATCAGCTGCGCCAGAGCCTCTACGATAGCAGTCTTGCCAACGCCGGGCTCACCCACGAGAACAGGGTTGTTCTTAGTGCGGCGGCTGAGGATCTGGACCATCCGCTCGATCTCTTTTTCCCGGCCGATTACCGGGTCCAATTTATCTGCTTTGGCGGCGACGGTTAGGTCGATGCCCAATTGATCCAAGGTTGGAGTCTTGGAAGTGGACCGGCTGCCTTGAGCGCCGGTGCCGGAGGTGTGGCTCAGGATGCGGTGGGTCTCGGCCCGGACCTTGTCCAGGGTTACACCGAGACTTTCCAGGACACCGGCGGCGACGCCTTCGCCCTCACGCAAAAGTCCGATAAGGAGGTGTTCCGTTCCTATATAAGTGTGGTTCATCCGCCGAGCTTCGTCGACGGCCAATTCCACTACTTTCTTTGCACGGGGGGTGAGGCCAATCTCGCCTTGGGCCGGCTTCTCGCCGCGGCCGATGATGAATTCCACAGCCGACCGGACTTTGCTCAGGTCCACGGACAGGCTGGAAAGCACCCGGGCAGCAACACCTTCGGTCTCGCGGACCAGGCCAAGGAGGATGTGCTCGGTACCGATGTAGTTATGGTTGAACCGCTGGGCTTCGTCTTGGGCCAGCGATAGTACCCGCCGTGCGCGTTCGGAGAACTTCTCGAATCTACTGCCCATATTTTCGCTCCTGATGGGAGTGAGGTGAGGAACCCAATTCGCCGTGGTCCCTTTTAAAGAGACTTGCCACTATGGTCCGTTTCCACTCTGACGCTACAAATTCAAGGAAGCGGATGTAACAACCCGGGGGACTCGTCCCATTCGTTGCGGGGACGGGATCCCGGCAGGAATTTCACCCTCGCGATCCTCGTGCATCAATTATATTGGAGGCCCTACTATGTGTAAAGGCACAATACAGCAATCAATGTGCTGGATGCGTGTACCCAACCGGAGCTGAATTTCTTGGGAAGACCGGCCTGAACGGAAAAGACGAAATGGGGGTCGCTTGGCTGGGTTCACCGGGGCCGTAGACTGGGAAAGTGCAGCAAGTGTGAACGCTTTGCTAAGTGGATATACCTCCCGGCGGTGACCTATTTTCCCACTCCGTCGCCAGAGCAGTATCGTAGGCGCTGAGGCGTTTCACTACCGTGTTCGGGATGGGAACGGGTGGGGCCGCTTCGCTAGAACCACCAGGAGATACATCAGCGAGGCTAGTATGCACCATTTTTCACAACCCCGCAAGGGCGAAACAGCGAATGTGGGCCACCAATTTTCAGACGAAGTTTCCACTGGGATTTCCTCCGGGATTTTCGCAGGCGATTTCGCCTGCGTTTTTACTTGGGTCATCGAAGGGATCGACTCCGAAGATCTGGCGGGAATTTCCGCCGCCAAAAGGTCGCCGGTCGCCCTCTTGAATTCCGGTTGATTTTTGATGAGAATACTGATTAAATCAGTGAAAGAATCGGTAACCGAAGAGGTGCGTAGGGATGGGGAGAAGACTATTCAAAGAACTTGAGCGTTCTTACGGTTTCGATGAAGTAGCGATCGTGCCTGGTCAGGTCACCATCAACCCCGAATTGACCTCCACAAAAATGACCATCGGCGACCTGGATTTCGAGATTCCGATCATGGCCTCCGCGATGGATGGGGCGGTTTCCCCTGGGTTCGCTTCTTATATGCATGAGATGGGCGGCCTGGGCGTCCTGAATGCCGAGGGCCTCTACAGCAGATATGAAGACCCCTACTCGGTCCTGGAAGAGATAATCTCCCACCCCCAAGAAACGGTTACCGAATTCCTCCAGAAAGTTTACTCCGAACCCATCCGCGAAGAACTGATCGGCCAGCGCGTCCGGGAAATCAAGAATACTGGCGCCACCTGCGCGGTCTCCTTCACCCCCCAGAACACCAAGCGCATGTCCCCCGCAGCCGTTGAGGCCGGGGCCGACATGGTTGTGGTCCAGTCCACCGTCACCACCGCCCGGCACATGTCCAATAGCTACCGCGGGTTGGTGTTCTCCGAACTTACCGATGCCCTGAAAGTTCCCGTGATCGTCGGCAATTGTGTCACTTATGAAGTAGCCCTGGAGTTGATGGAGACCGGAATCGACGGCCTGTTGGTTGGCGTTGGCCCTGGCGCCGCTTGCACCACTCGTGAAGTGGTCGGAGTAGGCGTTCCCCAGGTAACCGCGACTCTACAGTGCGCCGCGGCGCGCGAAGACTATTTCCGCCGCACCGGCCGCTACGTCTCGGTGATCACCGACGGCGGTTTCCGGACCGGCGGCGACATCTGCAAGGCCATGGTCAGTGGCGCGGATGGCGTGATGTTGGGCACTCCCTTCGCCCAGGCCAATGAAGCTCCCGGCCAGGGTTTCAACTGGGGCATGGCCAACCCCCACCCCGAACTTCCCAGAGGCACCCGCATCTCCGTCGGCACCAAGGGGTCATTGAAAGAGATCCTCTACGGTCCGACTTCCAAGACCGACGGCACCCAGAACTTCGTCGGAGCCCTAAGGGTGATGATGGGTATGTGCGGGGCCTACACCATCAGAGACTTGCACAAGGCCGAGATGGTCATCGCCCCGTCCATCAAGACGGAAGGCAAATTCTTCCAGATGAGCCGCTAATCTCTCTTCATAGAAGTAGTCCGGAGGGAAGCAATGGCACAGGCTACCGGGACCATCGAGATACTCGATCCCACCGCAGAGGACGTACCCGAGGAGGTGGGTCTCAACGACGCCCTGCCTGACCTCAAGGGCAAAGTGGTGGGCCTGCTAGAGAACCGCAAATACCACGCCGACGCTTTTTTGGGAGAGCTCAAAGAAGTACTGCTCAACGATTACGGCGCCGCCAAGATCGTCTACGCAACCAAGTTCACGTATAGCGCCCCTTGCGCCGATGAGACGATTCAGTCTCTATCAGACGAATGCGATGTGGTGATACACGCCATCGCCGATTGAGGCTCCTGCACAGCGTGGGGTCTCCACGACACAGTGATGACCGAGTCCAAGGGCGTGCCGTCCGTTAGCGTGATAACTAGCACCTTCACCAGGGCCGCTCACGCCCGGGCCACGGCACTGGGAATGCCCGGCGTGCGTATCGTGGTGCTACCCAGCCCTCTGGCTCCACGCACCATCCCAGAGGTCCAGCAGATGGCTCGCGATTTCGCCCCAGAAATAGTAGGCCTACTAACCGGCAAATAACCGAATCTCTGAGGGAAAACAAAAATCCCTTCTCCCACGCATGGGAGAAGGCCAGTGAGGGCAACACCTCGCCGACAATAAATCCGAACCAAACATGAGTCATCCCGGAGATTCCTGTTGGACGGCACACTCTTGGTCAAATGTCGCTATAGCGACTCTCACCGCAATGATGGTGGGGCAGAGCTACCGCATTTGCTACCTTACATTCTGATCCAGCCGCAGCGGCGAAGAATCTCTTTGCTTGACTTCAAAGCTGGTATCGTCGCGGGACAGGCAGTTGGCCTCCCATCAGCAACGAGATTCCTCGGCTCCGGCCTCGGAATGACAATTGTGGAGGAGCCGGGCTACTCCTGCCTGTCCGAAAGGCCGCCGCCATTAGTTTCTGTCGATTGTCGCCGGCATCCATCCACCGAACTCCGGGATGACCCATGTTACCCAATATTGACACTCCGTCCAGCCAGCCGGAGAATCCTCCCTTAAGTATTCATCAACGAGGTCAACCACCGTGAGTTCTGTTTCGCTACATGCCAGACGCTTCGACGTTCCAGATTCCTTCCAGGCCATCCAGGATTATTGCTGGGAACAGGGCTGGACCGACGGACTGCCGGTGGTGCCGCCCACGGAACCGCTGGTGCGAGAGATGCTGGCCGGCTACGGCGGTGACCCGGCAACCTCGCTTGGAACGATGCAGCCCCGAAACGCCCAGGCGACTCTGGAAAAACTGGCCGTCAATGCCGTCATGGCTGGGTGTAAGCCAGAGTACTTCCCGGTGGTTGTTGCGGCGGTGAAGGCCGCCCTGGATAAAGACTTCAACCTGGGCGGCAATGCCGCCACCACCGGCGGCGCGGCCCAGGTGGTGATCGTTAACGGCCCCATCGCCGGTGAACTCGGCATAAACGGCGATGCCGCATGTTTCGGTCCCGGCTCAAGGGCCAACGCGGCCATCGGGCGGGCCTTGCGGTTGGTGATCCGTAACGTCGGCGGCCTGATTCCCGGTGAGATGGATAAAGCCACGCTGGCCACACCGGGCCGTTACAGTTTCTGCTTCTCCGAGAACGAATCACGTAGCCCCTGGGAACCGAGGAACATCCAACTTGGGTACGCCAAAGGGTCAAGCACGGTGACGGTGGCAGCCATTCGAGGCGTGTACACCATCATGGAAACGACCGTCGCCACCGGACTTGAAGTCCTGCAGACAATCGTCGGAAACATGAAAGCCGGCGGCGTGTCCAATTACTACCAGATCGGCACCGGCGCCCAGATCGTCATGGTGATCTGCCCGGAACACGCTGAGGAGATCGCCGCTTCCGGCCTGGACAAAAACGACGTTCGGGAATTCATCTACCAGAATGCCCGCATGCCCCTGAGTCAACTCGTGGGCCGCGCCCACTACGGGAACCGAAATTGGCCCAGTTGGGTAGATGAGACCAATCCCGAGACATTGGTGCCCATCGTCAGGTCCGCTGAAGATATCGTGGTAATAGTCGCGGGCGGTGACGGCCGTCACTCCGCGTGGTTGGCAGGCTGGGGCGTAACCCGCATGGCCACGGAAGAAATAGTCAGGCACGCCTAGTAAAACAGCGGGACTATCAACGGCAAGACGGACCTGACTCCAGACGAAACGGGATGTCGCCTCTCCCGCCATAGCAGCTTCCCCTCAATTCCACTGGCTACCCCAAAAACCGCCGATATCCAATCCATCAGCCGATTTCTGCGCCTACAAACCGGGCTCTGACATCTGCGGCTTGACCCTAAAAACGCTCTGTCGGAAAATTTAGTTAAGCCATATTAACTTCACGGCAGCATTTGATTCGTGGTCAGCATGGAACCGGAAAGAGCCGCGTGCATCTTATCGATCGGTGGGCCGAGCAAAGTCCAGCAATCTGCTCCAAGATTCGAGGAACGGCTCATTCCGCAAGTCCGGGAACAATTAACTAACGTAAGTATCATTGAAGGCGTCGAACACCGCATCAATGCCACCAATTTCCAGATATTGTAACGGAATCGGGAATAAACTTGCAATCTTAGTATGTATCACAGCTACCACACAGAACTATTACACCAATCAAACATAATTGATTGACGAAATCGAGCATGAACTGCTAGAATATATCCCTATTAACTAGAGGCAGAGAATCATGGCACAACACACAACCATCGCACCTGAAGCCGAAATCGAAGACAACGCCGCCGTCCCAGTATGCCGTCACCACTGGGTGATCCAACCCGCCGATGGCCCCGTAAGCAACGGCGCATGCCAGATATGTGGGGAGACCCGCGAGTTTAAAAACTACGTGGAGGGGGCCACCTGGGGTGACAGCCGTATCGCCAGCAAGAATTCAGCGGCCTCCACCGCTGTCGAGTCGACCTCGGATGACGACGACACGGACGACCAAAACGCGGGCGAGGAATCTGAGACAACCGACGAAGAGGTACGCGCCCAGGTATAAAACCTCCTAATGGCGAGCCTCCAGAGGCTTGCTGAAATAACGTGGCGACCCTGGACCGGCCGGTCAGATCACACCGAATCTCGGTGGTGAGTTTACCGGCCGATTCTTTTTGTTTCGGGACCCCCGCCGCCGGCTAGATCGACAAAACGAAAATAATTGCTAATTTCGCCGGTTCCCACCAACCGGAGAGGGGTTATAATATCCACTGCTAGGGACAGGGGAACCTTGATTTGGGCAGTTCCCCCTTGGCATTATGGGGACGGCAAGGCCGCATGTTGTGGGGAGGCAGACGGGTCCAGTGTTTACGCACCTTCACGTTCACACCGAGTACAGCATGTTGGACGGCATCAGCCGGATTCCCAACCTGGTGGCTCGTACCAAAGAACTGGGGATGGAATCCCTGGCCATCACCGACCACGGCACCTTCTACGGCGTGGTCGATTTCTACTCGGCATGTAAAGAAGTGGGTATCAAGCCCATCATCGGTTGTGAAGTTTACGTAGCCCACAACAGCCGCTTAGATAAAGACCCTTCCGAGCGCAGCCCCAATCACCTGGTTCTCTTAGCCCGGGACAACACGGGGTACCGCAACTTGATGCAACTGGTCACCAAGGCCCATGTGGACGGCTTCCATTACCGTCCCCGCATCGACAAGGACCTTCTTGAAGAATTCGGTCAGGGTCTGGCCGTTCTTTCCGCGTGTCCCTCAGCCGAGGTCCCGCGCCTTCTGGCCGACGGCAACGATGAAGCGGCGGCCCAAGCGGCTGGCTGGTATAAGGAAAGGTTCGGCGACGGATACTTCCTGGAGATTCAACGCCACGAGCACGTCCCTCAATTGCCCAAGATCAATGAGGGTCTGATCACTCTGGGACAGAAGCTGGATATACCGCTGATCGTCACTAACGACGCGCACTACGTAAATCAGGTTGAATCGCCCCTCCAAGACATCTATATCTGTATTCAGACTAGCACCACGATTAACGACGAGAAACGTCTCCGTATGGAAGACGATTCCTATTACATCAAGAGTCCGGCTGAGATGGCGCGGCTATTTCCAGACTTCCTACCCGCGTTGGAGACCACCCAACTGGTCTCAGATATGTGCAACGTGGACTTGGATTTCGGTCAGACCCACTTACCCAAATATCCCACGCCCAATGATATCGACGCAGACGAATATCTGGCCCGGCTTTGCGAAGAAGGTTTCCGGCGCCGCTACCCGCACCCCACCGCCGAGGCTGAAGACCGTCTTCGTTACGAGTTGGACGTAATCCGCCATACCAGGTTCGCCAATTACTTCCTAGTGGTCTGGGACATCATTGACTTCGTACGCCGGAGCAACATCCTGTACGGGGTTCGCGGCAGCGCTGCCGCCAGCGTGGCCCTGTATTGTCTGGGAATCACCGACGTCGATCCACTGGAGTACCGCCTGGTCTTTGAACGGTTCCTCAACCTGGAACGAAAAGAGATGCCGGACATCGACCTGGACTTCCAAGACGACCGCCGCGACGAGGTCCTCCACTACGTCATCGATCGCTATGGTAATGACCGGGTGGCACAGATCATCACATTCGGGACCATGGGCGCCAAGGCGGCCCTGCGTGACGTAGGCCGGGCGCTGGGTATGGGGTATTCGGACGTTGATCGCATCGCGAAGATGGTTCCCTTAAAGGCGCGCACCTTGGAAGACGCACTGCGCGTCAGTCCCGAACTCAAGACTGCCTATGAACAAGAGCCCAGTGTTGCCAAGCTGGTTAATGACGCCCAAGGTCTGGAGGGCATAGTCCACCATGTGAGCACCCATGCCGCCGGTGTGCTGATTGCCGATGAACCTTTAACCGAGACTGTTCCGCTGCAACGGCCGGTCAAGGGCGACGAAAACAGCCCGGTGTTAATGACCCAGTTCTCGATGGATCCGGTGGCCCACCTGGGCCTCTTGAAGATGGACTTCCTTGGGTTGACCAACCTGACCATCCTTGACCGGGCCGTCAAATTGGTCCGCGAAAGCCAGGGCGTGGAGATAGACCTGCAGACCCTGCCTTTGGATGACAAGACCACGTATGAACTGCTTTCGTCAGGAAACACCAATGACTTGTTTCAGCTTGAAAGCGCTGGGATGCAGCGGTACATCAAAAAACTGAAGCCATCGAATCTTGGCGATATCGCCGCGATGATTGCCCTGTACCGCCCTGGGCCCATGGAAAATATCGAGACGTTCATCGATGCGAAACATGGCAGCCAGCCCATCGCCTATCCGCACCCCAGCTTCAAAGAACTGTTGGACGAGACCTACGGGGTAATCGTTTACCAGGACCAAGTGTTATTGATTCTGCAGCAGTTCGCTGGATACACCCTGGGGGGCGCCGACATAGTGCGCAAAGCCATGGGCAAGAAGATTGCTTCGCTGATGGCGGAAGAGCGGGTTAACTTCGTCGCGGGCGCTCAGAGCAAAGGCTACAAAGAGAGTGTGGCCGTCGAGATATTCGACCTGATCGAACCCTTCGCAGGCTACGCGTTCAACAAGGCCCATAGCGTTAGCTACGCGATGATCTCCTACTGGACGGCCTATTTCAAGAACCACTATCCGGTGGAATATATGGCGGCGGTGCTGAACGCCCGCCTGGATAACCCCGAGAAGATTCTGGGTTCCATGAACGAATGTTTCCGGCTCGGTATCCCCATCCTGCTGCCTGACATAAACCGTTCCGAAGAATTCTTTTCGATCGACCATCAAACGGATGGCCAGCGGCAAGACGAACTGGACGAAGACGGACCCATCGGCCCGGGTCTTCGGATAGGCCTGGCCGCAATAAAAACGGTGGGGGAGGGCGCCATTGGCCCAATCGTGGCGGAACGGAAAGAGAACGGACTATTTAAGTCCATCGACGATTTCAGCCGCCGGGCCGGCGCCTCGGGTTTGAACCGCCGCACGTTGGAGAGTCTGGCCAAGGCTGGGACTTTCGATAGCCTGGCGTCCAGAGGCGCGGTTATTCAGGCTCTTGACCAGATTGCCGCCACCGCTCAGAGGGAAGCGCGCACCCGTGACTCGGGCCAGAGCAGCATGTTCGACGGATCAAAAGAGGTCTCCGAGACCGGTGGTATGAGCGGTATCACGCTTGATGCGCCCGACGTTTCCGACCAGGAAAAAGCTGCCTGGGAAAGGGAATTGCTGGGGATGACCTTGTCCCATAATCCTCTGCGCGCCCTGGCGGTGATGGATACCTCGGGAGCCTTGAATTCGTTGGATCAACTGGGCGAAGAACTGGCCGGACAGTCCGTAAACGTGTTGGGTTTCATCTTCACGGTTATCGAGCGCTCCACCCGGGAAGGCAAGCGCTTCTTCATCGTGAACCTGGAGATTCTGGGCGGTTTCTTGGAGGTCATGGTCTGGCCGGATACCCTGCAGCGGACCGCTGAAGTGTGGCAGGACGGCCGGTTGGTGATGGTTACCGGTAGGCTGCGGATGCGCGCGGACCAGATGTCGCTTGCCTGCGACACTGCGATGGAATATGACCCGGATAACCCGGTGGCTCCTACGCCGCCGCCCGTCAACACGCAGAATGGCTACAGGAACGGCCGTGGCTACAACGGTAACGGGTATAAGAGCAACGGTATCGGGAATGGCGGCGAAGCAAACGATCACAACGTCAGCGAAAAGAAGGCCCAAATGACCACAGGCAATAACATTCCAGCGGAACCGCAGAAAGTGGTCCGCTTGGCAGTGACCGAGTCCGAAGATTCCAGTCATGACGCCCACCTTTTGAGAGAAATCATCGGCGTTCTATTGGAATTTCCTGGCCGGGACCGCGTGAACTTGGACATCCGTACAGGAAAGAAAGTGGTCCGGATGGATCTGCCGGTGGTTAGCACCGGTTATTGTGAGGAACTTCATTCCCGGCTCGAGGAATTGTTGGGGGCGGACACGGTGGCGGTCCACCAGGAATTGGGTCTGGGTCTGGAGCCCCCGGCTGAAGTTCCGGTAACGATGCCCCTTGAAACGGCGACACCGGTGGATACTGGCCCGGACACTGATACATCGAACGAAAAATTAGGCCAAATGACGCCGGAAACTGCTGCCGAGACCGAGACCGCTGTTGCGTCTGAAACTCCCGCACCTGATATGGCGATGCCGGAACCTGAGGCTGCCGAAGCTCCGGTACCGGTCGCCGCCGAAGCGTCTGTTGCCGTTGGCGCCGAGACTTCAGGAGACGAACCGCCATTCTAAATCGCTTTTAATTTTCGACCGATTCACGCCTGAGCCCCCATCCAACGAACGAGTTAAGTCTGAATAAGCAAGAATCAGCCCAGAACTTTGGCCGTTTCCGTAAGGATCGTTGATATCGTGACGTTAGAGGGCAAAATAGTAGTATTTCCATACGGAGACCGGCGAATGACCATTCGAGAAAAACTTGACCCGCCCGTGACCCGCTGGTAGAATCCGCGGAATGCCCGCCGCAGGCTGGGAACACGCCTAGATACAGCACCGCGGCGCTGCTTCCGTAACGTCAACCACTCTGGACGAGAGAATGTCGAAGTATTATTACGGCCCTTCTGGGGAGCCGTTCCTGAACAGGACAACTTTGAGCCGTTCCCAATATCTCGCACCTCCCTCCCCCGCGGAAATTCGCTCTCGCGAAAAACACGCTCTCCCCTGCGAACCGTAGGCCCTACCTCCAATCGCATAGCCCCCGTAGTTTCCCTTCCCATATCCCCGCCGATGTAACGGCGAGCCGTCAGATTTCTCTATCGAGTACCGATATAGAAACTTGCGGTCAAAAACAAGGGGAAAGCGCCGGGCAGATTCGGAGGACAGCAACCAATCAATTAAATAGATTTTGGATTGAGGAGTTAAAAGATGAGAGTAGTACTTCGGTCAAAGATCCACCGAGCTTGGGTGACCGATGCCAACCCGGACTACGTGGGCAGCATCCTGATCGATCAAGACCTGATGGATAAGATTGACCTTTGGAACTTTGAGAAGGTATTGGTCTGCGACGTAACCAACGGCAATCGATTCGAGACTTACGCCATCGCCGGCGAACGCGGGTCCGGCGTGTGCTCAGTCCAAGGGGCCGCTGCCCGGCTGAGTTCCAAGGGCAACTGCCTAATCATCATGTCTTTCGAAGTCACCGAAGAGCCCATCGATCCCCAGATGATTCTGGTCGATGAAGAGAACCGATTCGTTGAATACCTGGAGGGCGCCAAGAATGTCCAGCAGGTTCACTGAACAAGAAACCGAAACTTATTACGATTCAGAGGACGCCATCTACCGCTCCTTTTGGGACGAAGATGGCAGCGTTCATTGGGGTGTATTCGACGATAGCACCGGCGACGATTTCCTGAAGGCCTGCGCCAATCTGAACGACCTGATGGTGGCCAAGGGCCGCATCGACTCCTCATCAAAGGTATTGGACCTTGGTTGCGGCAACGGCACCACCGCCATCTGGCTCAGCGGCGACCAGGACTGCCATGTTACCGGCGTCGATCTAAGTGGAGTCAGAGTCCAGAACGCCAAGGACAAGATGTCGGGATTGGACCAGCCCGCCCAGGCTAAGTTGGCTTTCGAGAAGGCCTCAGCCACGGAACTTCCCTTCGATGAAGGAACTTTCTCTCATCTTTGGAGCCAAGCAGTCATCTATCACGTTCCTGACAAGGAATCCGCGCTGGCTGAGGCCTACCGGGTCTTGGAAGCGGGCGGCATAATGGTCTTTGACGACCTGATCAAGCCCCAGCCCAATATCAGCGCCGCCGCCAAGGAATTCGTCTACGACCGGCTACTATTCGACACACCCTACAACTTTGAGTCCTACCAAGAGGCCCTGAAAAAGACGGGTTTTAAGGTTCTGGAAGCCCACGACTTATCGTCCCACCTGAAAAATAGTTATCTGCGGCTGGCCGAAAGCACACCAAAAGCCGACAAAGAGCATGCAGAACACTACGAATGGCTAAGCAAGGCCTACCAGGAGACCGCTAAGGCTGTCGGTAACCAGGAACTAGGCTGGGGCCTCTTCATCTGCCAGAAGTAAGGTTAGAAGCGGCCCTTCCGGATTATCCGGTGGGGCCGTTCGGTTTCCTCCCCCTCTTTTCAAGCACCCCATAGGAGCGCCACCTCATGCAAGAAAGCCACAAAAGGGTCCAATGGGTCTATGAGTCGACCAACGATAAAGAACTGGAAGACCGCTACGACCAGTGGGCGGCGGATTACGATAACGACCTGGCCGCTGAATTCGCCTGGAACGCTCCCCAGAACGCCACCGTCGTATTCGTCAAGCACGTAGACAAGGCAGCCCACGTATTGGACGCCGGGGCTGGGACGGGCCTAGTCGGAGAATGTCTCGCCGAAGCTGGCTACAAAGACCTGGTGGCAATGGATCTGTCCCAGGGTATGCTCGACGAGGCCAAGAGCAAGAACGTCTACAACGCCTTCCACCAGATGGCTCTGGGAGGGAGCCTGGATTTCGCCACCGACGAGTTTGATGCCGTGATCAGCGTGGGAGTCTTCACCCAGGGGCACGCCCCTGCCAATTCGTTCGATGAACTGGCCCGCATCACCAAGCCGGGCGGGCTGATCGTGTTCAGCCTCAGGACAGACGTATACGAATTGGCCGGGTTCAATCAGCAGCAGTCTGGGATGGAAGCGTCGGGAGCTTGGCAGCTTGCCGAGATGACCGACGAGTTTCAGCCGATGGCCAAAGGCGAACCAGAAGTCTGGCACCGGATCTGGGCCTACCGGGTCAACTAACCGCGCCAACCCCCGCCCGCTCCTCTCCAGCACAAATGGGATA